>Ga0272443_10002070_pt1 | contig 26785 bp, 24 predicted proteins | sample SSMAcet12_FD_193581 | JGI IMG/M metagenome (GOLD analysis project Ga0272443, IMG submission 193581) | Marine sediment archaeal communities from Little Sippewissett salt marsh, Falmouth, MA, United States - SSM-Acet-12 | ecosystem: Environmental > Aquatic > Marine > Wetlands > Sediment ... | reverse complement strand
TGGCCGCTCGCTTCGCTCCCTTGTCTCGCATCGACTCCACCTTCCGCTTCGCTCCAGGTGCCTTCGATGTTGGCGACTCCACTCTATCGAGTGCCTTCACCAACCCTTCGGGCGGACGCCTGTAAGAACCCCACCCGGTTCCGCCCCTGCGGTGGCTCGCGCCCAGGCCCCGCTCACCTTCCTCGGGGCGGGTCATCTGGGACATGATTTCTCCTCTCATGGTATCAACCATTTGTTTGAAATTATATAAGGAAACTGGAACATTTTCTTTACTCTTTTCCTACTCTGGACCACATACATTTCACGGATTAAATATCTTATCATCCGTTTTCGCGAGCAACCTCAAACGAATGTAAGATCTTTGGATTACCATCCACATTTCAGCTTCAATATTTCCCTTTGTTTCGCCGCTGATTATTCACTTGCTTCACTTCATTTCTTTTTCAACAAGAACCGTTAGCCTACCCTACTAACTTTCAGCTCCAGGATTCTGATCATCGATTCACACTCGACCCATCCCAACATTTCCTTCACTCCGTTCATCCACTTCCCACGTTAACCACTCCACCCTTCGGCGACTTGGTTCGAAATCGCTTGAAGAGACAAGGGAAATTATTCTCCCCTTCTTCCGGTCCCTCTGTTATCAATTCTCCTTCCGATCTTTCTCGTAACCTTCCGAAGAAAGATCTTCAGGAGGAACAAATAAATGAGCTGGCCGAACCACCTAACTAAACTGTCGAACGAATCCTACAAGCATTTCGTTGCAAAAGCGGTCCTGTTCTGGATCCTAAGAAACATGAAGCATGATGTTTCATCCGAATGGAAGGTTCCAAACGGGTATGTTGATCTCTGCGATCAGACAACGAGAACCTTGTATGAGATCGAGTTCCATGTTTCGAGGAAGTATCGGAACCGGAAGATCGAGCAGTATCGAATGCCAGGATATGAGATCATCATCGTTGATTGTTTCAAGCTTCCTGTGGATGTGGATGAGATTCGCTCTTATCTGGAACAATTCATTGTTCCCGACTGATCTCCTCCGACATTGTTATATCACATATCTTCGGATGCCTTCTTTCTTGCTACTGGATACGTCACAAATTGTGCCCAATTAAATGCCATGTTTGCCCTTTCGGGTTTCTCTTGACATCTTTGGGCCCGAATTTCAAGTCCCAGATGTAGTGACGTTTTATTATTTGATTATCTGCGTTATTTCTACATTATCGTTATTAATCTGTATTTTGACATTACTATATTTCTCTTCAACACGGATATCATTGTTAATATAACTTAAATTATTTAAACTCACGTTAATTGTAAATATTCCTTTGGTGTTTGTAATATCATCAATGGAAAAATAGTCATTTGGGTTTATTTGTAGAGTATTATTGTAGATTTCAAGCTGTTTAGAATCAATAATGATTATTTTTAAGGAGACATCATAATTATTATTGTTATCTACAGTTAAACTAAGAGTCGGTTCTTTTGAATTGGAATTACTAGAAATACATCCAGATAAAAAAATAATAGAAATAGCAAATAACAATAATGTAATAGACGAGGGTGGTTTTACCATGTTGTCATCCTCCATTCTTCAAATACGATGTTCCCCCATTCGTCATCGGTAAAACCTTGATAATCAAATTTACCTTGGTACATTGAAGTTGTGATCGGTAATTCGTTAAAAGGTATGAAATCATTTCTTTTCCTAACAAATTCATCATTATCTGAAGGATGATCTAATCCTAAACAGTGTCCCAATTCGTGCATAAAGGTTTTACTAATTTCACCAGTGGTGCCAAAATTCCCATTAAATATCACGATTGGTGATCCGCTACTTTCACCAAGTGATGAGGTTGAACTTAGACTATCGTCTGGATCAGAATCTGGTTCCAAATATGCCATTATGCAATAGAAAAATATGCCATTTCTATTTGATGTTGACCCGTCTGGTAACTTTTTGAAATAATTTGGAATGATGTTATTATCTTTCTCTGATTCTGTTAGATATTTGTCATAAGGAATCTTCTCTCCCCCACCCATGCATCCGTCATCTATGTGCAATATGATCTCATGATTCCCAAATGCTTTGATGACTTTGTTTTGAGCCTCTTCAGAAAACCCGTATTCCTTTCCATCCGGTTCTTTCATCCAATCTACTTCCACAAAGATGTCCTTCATATATGGATTGGCACCGTATATAAAGTGTTCCTGCTCATAAAATAGACTTGATCCATCATCCAAATCATCATCATTGGTGGGGGTATTTAGATTACATCAATTTCTCGCCTCATACCAATCATATCAAATCCATCACTATCCGGATCCACATCCGTTTTATGACGATGTTGAGGGCCAAAAAGAAGAATTAAGGGTGGGATGTAATTTTGTCATGGAAGCGTTATCCAAACCGATAGCTGAGAAGCTCCTTATATCCTTCATTTCATTTTTGGTTTTCATTTCCTTTCACGGCATTGAACAGGGAATGGAATATCACCGAAAGTGTAATAACAATCGTATTTATATCAATGGAACAGCAGAGTTACAAGGAGAAATGAAAATGGGTACAAAAGGCAGATCGATAGTGGGCCTTGACGTGAACGAGGTCGTGAAAGTACTGAACAAGGCACTGGCCGACGAATGGCTCGCATATTACCAGTACTGGATAGGTTCTAAGGTCCTCGTTGGTCCGATGAAGGGAGAGGTGGAAGCAGAGCTCATAGAGCATGCCAACGACGAGCTGCGACACGCGGACATGCTCGTGGAGAGGATAATCCAGCTTGGGGGGACCCCCATATTGAACCCCTCCGAATGGAACGGACTGACCAACTGCGGTTACGATGTCCCTTCGGACCCCCACGTCAGGAAGGTCATAGCGCAGAACATCAAGGGGGAGCAGTGCGCCATAGAGGTGTACGACAAGCTGATGAAGATGACCCAGGGCAAGGACCCCATAACGTACCAGATGGCCTTCGAGATACTCCGCGACGAGGTGGAGCACGAGGAGGACCTCGAGGGTCTCGAAGAGGACATCGAAAATTTCAACTGAAATAACTGGAATTAAGCTACGTTATTCACTCCGGGTCCATTCCGAAGACCGACAGGTCGGTTCTGGAATGGACGAACCTTCCCACGGCAGATGCGAGGTTGAAAGCCTTCAACCCACCGTGCTCGAATACCATATACTTTCCTTTGAATCCGAGGACCCTGCCGTTCAGCAGGGAACCCCGGAACATCTTTGGGGGGTAGGGGAGGGGTTCCTGGAGCGGGTAGGGCCCCAGCTCAAAAACCTCAATGTCGAATTCGCTAGGCCCACTAACCACCTTCAGGTCCTCAACAGAACGGAGCAGGTAGGTCCAGGAATCCTTCACCCTCCTGATAAGCCCATTGACGATAACCTCCGCCCGGTTCGTGTCCCTCTTTCTTGACATCGCCTTCAGAAGTGTTGCAGGGTGGTGTGCCTGGGGCACCCTCAGCTTTCTTGAGATGGCACCCTCGATCGCCCTTGCCGAGTACCTGTCCCCCGCCTCCAGAAGGGGCACGATCAGATCGGCCCCCTGTTCTGTCCCCCGGTCCAAGATCCGATCGAGCTGGGTCATACCCACCTTGGGTCTGGTGCCGAACAGGGATATGTAGACCACATGTGGCTTCTGACAGAAGAAGGCCCCGCAGGAACCCCTGTTGCAGTGTGGTTCGAACACACACGCGGGATCGGGAATGTCGATAGTAAGACACTCCATGCATTGTGCGAACTCGTCAGCCGACCTGTAACCGGGGCAGGGGATGTGCCCCCCATCCTCGAACCTCCCGACACAGTTGACACCCGTGGAGAACCTGAACGATATCTCATCGAGCTCGGTCGGATCAATGGAAAAAGGGTCACCGGTGTAATCGAGGAACCCGCCTTTACCCCCTACCTGTCCAAGTGTCATCCTCGGACCGGCACCCCTCCAGCTGTAATCGAGGATATGGTATACATGCTCGCGGACCTCGAGGTCGAGCGTCATCTCCCTCTTGACCTCGGCCCTGAAACCCATCCTGTCCGACCCTCCCGGCACCAATTTAAAGTACCGTACCATTTATTACTCTATTGAGCATCAGTGTGAAAGTTCAGGTGGATGAGAAAATGGACCTCGAAAGAAGGATGGAGCTCGTGCTGGATGGGGCACAGGAGATCATAACCAGGGATGAGATAGAGGGTATCCTGAGGGAGAAGGAGACCCCCAAGGCCTATGTGGGTTACGAGCCCTCCGGTTACATCCACATCGGATGGCTGATCATAACCAACAAGGTCAAGCAGCTCATAGAGGCGGGTTTCGAGGTGGAGATACTGCTTGCGGACTGGCACGCTTTCATCAATGACAAGTTCGGGGGGGACATGGAGAAGATAGAGCAGTGCGGACACTATTTCATCGACTGTTACAGGGCATACGGCTTCTCGGATGATATCGAGAACGGGAAGCTGAAGTTCACCTGGGCCTCCGATCTGGCTGACAGCGGAAAGTACTGGGAGACGGTGCTCAGGATATCGAAGGCATCCACCCTCTCCAGAATAAGGAGGGCGATGACCGTGATGGGCCGAAAGGAGGACGAGGGTGAACTGGATTCATCCAAGTTCATCTACCCGGCGATGCAGGCCGCCGACATATTCCAGCTGGGAGTGGACCTTGCCATAGGCGGTATGGACCAGAGGCATGCACACATGCTTGCCAGGGATGTCGCGGAGAAGGTCAGGATGAAGAAACCGACCGCCCTTCACACCCCTCTGCTTTCCTCACTCAGCAAGGGGGGAAGGATGGAGATGACGACTTCCACCGAAGGGGCTCCGGACCACGAGAAGATGGCAAAGCTGGTTGAGGGGAGGATCGATGAGATGATAGCGGATGATGCCCTCTCCGAGAACACTCGATCGTTCCTTCAGCACATAGGTTCCCTTCAGGGTGAGGGCCGCTTCAGGGCCCTTGAGGCGCTGTTATCCACAAGTAAAGGAATAGGAGGCACAGCCCCGAGGTTCACCGTGCTCCAGAGGGATGAATCCCAGGAGATCGTGATGAACCGGGATACGATGAGGGAGCTGGAATGGAGAAGGGCCGAGGCGAGAAAGGAGATCTTCAGGTTCCTTAAGATGGAGGAGCGGATATACGAGGCCGAGCTGAAGATGTCCAAGTCGGACCCGGATTCGGGCATCTACCTTCATGACAGCGAGGACGAGATAAGGAGGAAGATCAAGAAGGCATGGTGCCCCGAGGGGCATGCGGAGAATCCGATCATGGAGATCTGCAGGATGCTCATCTTCCCGATGGGGAAGGGGATAACGATACCGAGACCGGAGAAATGGGGAGGCCCCCTCCATTTCGAGGACCACGAGGAACTGAGGTCGGCCTTCGTCAAGAAGGAGGTGCACCCGGCGGACCTCAAGAAGGCCGTGGCCGACGGCATCGTCGATATCCTTGAGCCCTACCGGGAGTACTTCGCAAAGAACCCGGACTCGCTGAAGAAGGTCAAAAGATTGAACAGGGGCAGAACCCGATGAACGGCCTTCCGTTACATATTATTATTAAATCGGCCTTCCGATAGATTAACAGCGGTGAAGGAAGATGGCCCATGAGATAGTGGAAGGCATCAATCCCACCAGGATGGAGCTCCTCTCGGTCAGGAAGAAGAGGATGCTGGGGGAGAAAGGTCACAAGCTCCTGGGTGAGAAAAGGGATGCGCTTGTTGTCCAGTTCTTCGAGGTCCTGGATAAGAGAAAAAAGCTCCAGTCCGAGGTCAGGGAGACCTTCGAGGATGCCAGGGGCTCTATAGAGCTCGCGGAGGCCCTGATGGGGTACGAAACAGTGTCGGCCTACTCCCGGGGGACGTCCGTCTACCCCGAACCCGAGATAACCACTATCAACATTATGGGGGTGAAGGTACCGGTGGTCAATTCAGTGGAGCCCCGGATGGGAGAACCTCCCTGGGGGATAGGGAACACCCCTGCGGCGCTTGACCTCTCCACCGAGAAATACCGCCAGGCACTTTCCAAGATCCTTCAGCTTGCTGAAACCGAAGGGGCAATGGAGAGGCTTGCCGTTGAGATAGAAAAGACCAAGAGGAGGGTGAATGCCCTCGAGCACATATTCATACCCAGGCTGAGGAGCACAGAGAAATACATAACAATGCAGCTTCAGGAAAGGGAAAGGGAGGAATTCTTCCGTAGGAAGAGGATCAAGGCGATAATGGAGAGCGGAGAGGTACCTTGAGCGGGGGGTCGGGATTTGAGCAGGGTCAGAAGATCGATATACAGACAACCCGTGACCCCCTCCGGCCTGAAGACCATAGAGGAGGGGACCCTGGACTATTTCTCCACGGAGATGTACGCCAATCTGAACACGGAGGTCCTTGAGGAGTACCTGGACCACAGGAACAGGACCGAGAGCTTCAGAAGGTCCAGCTTCTCATGGTGGAAACTGCTTCTTGTTGTTGTTGTCGTGGGGCTGCCCTTCACCGTCATAACCCAGTACATCGCCCTCAAGATAGGACTGGTCACGGGGGGGGCGTTCTATGTGTCCTATCTGATAGGTATGGCCCTCAGGTGGAAACCCACGCAGGTGAACATCGGTTCGGGAGCCGCCACCGCAACCGACAGGACGGTGACGGGTTTCGTCTTCACGTTCCCCGCCATCTATCTTCTCTCCTATTCGACGCAGTATGTGATGTCCGACGGGGAGCCCCTGATCCCCAAGGAGATGCTGGTCTCCTCCAATATAGTCCCCCTTGCAATGGTGGCCTCCTTCTTCGCTTCCCTCATGGGTCTGATGTACTTCATAATCTTCCGAAGGCTCTGGCAGGTGGAGGACCCCCTTCCCGCCCCCGGTTTTCAGGCTTTCGTTAAACTGCTTGATATATCCAGCCACCTCTCCGCCGGGGCGGCGGAGCATGCCAAGAGGTCCATAAAGATGGTCGGTTATTCGTTCCTGGGCATGTTCAGCTTCGCGTTCCTTAGGGATTTCCCCCTGATAAGGAACCAACCGGACGTTAAGATTCCCATTTTGACCTGGTTGTTCTCCAAGGTCGGATTGGGGAACTGGTTCTCCCACGGCAGACTGCACATGCCCTACTCCATGTCAAAATACACCCACATCTCCTATGAGTTCACCGGGATCGGATTCGCCATCGGATGGTTCATGAAGTTCAGGGCGGCCTTCATAGTCGCGGTGGGCTCCTTTGTAACATGGTTCTTCATCGTACCCCTTGTTGTCCTCCTTGACGTTCCCATCTACGTGCCGATACTGGAAAAGGAGCTCGGTTCGGGATACCTGTCCACACACGCCCTGCCCATTCCCAGCAGTTATCTGTCGGAGTTCATACCCTATCCCGCTCCTGCTTTCGGAGCCGCCCAGGGTATAGCCAAGGTAATAGCCATAGGTGCGATACTGGGCGGGGGCACCACGGCACTTTTCAAGATGCTGCCCACGTTCAAGACCGTCCTTACCGACCTTACAAAGACCAAAGGGGGTCAGAGGAAGGAATGGATTCCCGGGAGGGGGTGGTATGAGTGGCCAACCTCCCACATCCCGATTGTGGCGGGCCTTGCCCTGGTCCTCGTTACCCTCGTGTTCTGGCTGTTCGGTGGCTTCCCCCTACTGGCATCATTGGCGTTTTCAATTCTGCTCGTGTTCTTGACCTTCGCCCTTGGGGCGATAGCTGTCAAGATAGCCGGCGAGATAGGGACCACTCCGGTGTCTGGAACCTCGTTTTTAACGCTTCTGATACTGTTCGGCGTGTTCTCGCTGGTTTCCATCGTCCAGCCCTTCAAGGGGGGTACCGCACAGATCATGCTGATGGCACTGGTGGGGACGACCGTGTTCGGTTCCGCCATTTCACTTTCATCCGAGATAATGTGGGATTTCAAGGCGGGGCTCTACGCGGGGACCAGACCCATGCATCTGATAAAAGGGGAATCGATCTCCATCCTGATAGGGACCCCCATGGCCGCCCTTGCCGCGGCCTTCTTCTCCCACCAGCTCGCGACAGGCGGCCTTCCCCTCGAGGCCCCTCAGGCGACGGCTTTTGCGATATTCGTACAGATCCTTGCCGGAGGCAAGGTCATGTTCTCCATGTTCTTCCTTGGTATCGGCATAGGCGTGTTCGCCGAGCTTTTAACGGGAATGGGAACGGCATTCGGTCTGGGCATGTACCTGCCACTGCAGTACACCCTTATGCTCGTGACCGGCGGAGCTGCCAGGGACATATGGGAGAGGCGGTGGCTTACCAGGAAGGCAAAAAAGATGGGATGGGGGGAGGCGGAAAAGACCCTGAAACTTCTGGACTCCTACATGCTCATGACAGGCCTCTACATAGGGGAAGCCATCATAGGTACCTTTCTGGCGGTCTACCTGGTTGCGACTGCGTGATGTATTAATAAGGGATAGTTCACTTCCCCCCGATGAGAAAGAGGTGGATCAGGTGGGGCGTCCTTGCGGTCTCCCTTGTGGTCCTGATCGTCATCATCTGGAGCGTGGGTGCCCAGGGGCTGTTCGAGACCCTTATTGGCCTGGACCCGAGATATGTGACACTGGCCGTGGTCTCCTATTCCGGGGTTCACCTGGCCTGGGCCATTAAATGGTACATTCTTGTTAAGAAACCTCTTAAGGCCGCTTACTTTCCGTTCGTGCTCCTTGCGAACCTCACCGGGAATTTCATAAACATCACGACACCGAGCGGGAGGATGGCCGGCGAGCCGATAAGAGCGGGGGCCGTTTCCAGGAGGTTCAAAGGGAAGTTCTCCAAAGTGTTCGCCACTGCCATGGTGGACAAGATGGGATTGACCATAGCCATGATACTGCTGCTCATACCGATCATCATCTTCGCATATCATGAGTTCGACATGCCCCCCCTTCTCAAATATTTCCTCATCATCTTCTTCATCTTCTGGGCCGCTGTCGGGTTAGCTTCATACGTCATCTTCAGGGGGATGACCAGGACGAAGGCGGAGAGGATGGGGACCTGGGTGTACCATGTTACGAGGTTCCTCCACCGTGACAAGGGGTCCAAAAGGGAGCACATAGTAGGGAAGATTAGGGATGGCCTGACGGATTTCAGGCAATCCTTCAAGGAGTTGGCAAAGAACCCACTTATAATAATCATTGATGTGATCCTGGGTATTACAACGTACGCTTTCAGGTTCTTCGCAGCCTACATGTTCTTTCTGGCCGTGGGGGCCCCGACGAACATATTCATCGTTGCGACGGCGGTCCATATAAGTTTCATCATAGGTCTGATCAGCCAGCTTCCAGGGATGGTCGGTATCGGGGAGTCGACCCAGACCGCCCTCTACCTGGCGATGGGAGTGGACCCCACCAAGGCTCTCACGGTGGCGATACTCACCCAGCTAAACACCTATCTCTACGAGCTTGGCCTGGGGTACCTTGCCATGTTCACAATGAACGTCGAATACGATGTTAGCAAGAGGAGGGCCCTCGACAGGAGGTGAGGAATCCTGAACGGCCTCTTTTTTCGATCACAGTTGGTAAATAGCCTTTTGTTTCCCTTGGGAATCATTGATAGGCCCCCCATCCTCCTGATCTGATAACGGGATGCTCAACCCAAGATGAGCGGCATTCACAGCGCAACTCTAATATGTGAGGGATAATTTGGATATCCACATTAATATCTCTGCGGGTCGCGATACCCTCGGGGGTGCTTTGGAGGTTTGAACGAAATGACAGCTGGCGAGATAACGGACCTGAACGGGTCCGAATACGACGATTTCCTCAAGGACAACAGGGTGGTGCTCGTGGATTTCTGGGCACCGTGGTGCATGCCCTGCCAGCTGCAGGGCAGGATGCTGAAGAAGAACATGGACGGCCTTCCCGAGGGAGCCAGGGTTGTCAAGGTCAATGTGGACAGGAATCCCAACATCGCAAAGGACCTGGGTATCATGGGCATCCCTCAGCTCTATCTCTTCGTCGATGGCAAATCCGTCAAGGGTTGGACCGGTGTGACCCCTCCCGAGGTCCTCTTCGAGGAGATTAGAAAACACATTTGAAAAAGGTATTACCCTTATCCCGCTTCTTATGGTTTGAAGTAGCAGCCGCTCTCATATCCAATATTATTTGGGCGGCACATCGTAGTATAAGCAGGACCGAACGATCCGGTCATTTCTTCTTCGTCCTAGGGATCATCCTATCGTGTCTGTAGCTGCGTATGTCGCTCTCGCGGAAAACATCACCGCTGACGCTTTTCACCTCTTCCACGGTGTAGAAGGCCTTTGGGTTGTACCTCTTGACCATCCCAATAACCTCCGGGACGTCCCTTCTCCTCAGCGGCATGTATATGATGCTCACCTTCCCCCAGTCGGATACTCCGTCCACCATGGTGAACCTGTACCTGGACTCCCTGAGGTACTCCTTCAGCTGTGTGGCCGACCTCCTGGTTATGATCCTGACGAGAGTGTACCCGAGGGATATCTTTCCCTCTATGTAGATTCCAACGAAGTTGCCCATGGCGAACCCCGCCCCGTATGCGATGTAGTTCACCCAGTTGGAGAGGTTCTGGAATATCTGTCCTATGGCGACGAGCCATATTATCACCTCGAAGAACCCCAGTACGGGTGCCAGGACCCTCATGCCCTTGGATACGAATATTATTCTGAGGGTCCCTATGGATACATCGACGATCCTTGCAAGACAGATCAATACGGGTATGAGCACCCATTCGAACCAGAACGAATCGAAGAATCCCGAGAGTTCCATCGATTGGTAACAACTATTATCGGATGATATATAATTTTTCAGTGAATGGAACCGATTATCTACTAATTGATAGTGTTTCATATCTCAAGGACCCGGCAGTTGATGAGGTGGGGGGACCCGAGGTCTGATCTGTCCCCCGGTCCCGCCCCGGGTATCGGAAGGATCCTTGCCGACAGGGGCTTGTTCAATCTGATGGCAAGGGAGGTCATGTCCATTATGGTGGACCTGAGGGCACTCGGGTCCACGGTCCCCGGTACGGGGACCGTATCAAGTCCGGTCCCGCAGACCGACGAATATGAGAGCAGGTCCCTCACGTTGTACGCTCCGTTATCGGCACCCTCCGCAAGGCCCCGATCCTCCATCACTGGAAGCATCAATCCGCTGTAACCCACCGTCCCCTCCATAGCGTGGAGTGCCTTGGTTATCTCCGCGCAGACCGCCAGGGTCCCCGGGGACCCGAAGGGTACCCCCATGAAATCGGATATGCCGTAGGCCACGGACCCCTCAACCTCCAGGGAGGGGGCCGTGGAGGGGTCGATACCCGCAAAGCGGGCCCCCTCTATCCCTGATGCGATCTCATCTATAGTGCCCATGGGATCCTTGTACTGCTCGAACATGCTGTCCTTGATGTCCTTCAGCCTGTCGGACCCCCTGAGGGCCGTCCTTACCAGGTCCCCGCATTCGAGCCCAACGGACCATGTCCTTTCCGCCCCCCCGTGATAAGCGGCGGGAAAGAATGGGATCCCCGAAGGGCAGTTTGCTATGGATGCGAACCTGAAATTGAAGGACCCATCCCCGGAAAGCTTAGCAGCTTCCAGGACCGCCACCGCCGAGACCAGCACGTTGTGCTCTACGGGTCCCGTGTTCACATCGCCGGTAAAGGCACTGCAGCATGTGGCCTCGGTAGCTTTCAATATGTATGGTACGAGTGATATCTCTGTTCCTGTGAGTGCAGGGCCTATGCTTACGTAATCGATACCCGCCTTCCTTGCTCCCCTGTCAATATCCGAAAAGAGCGTTATCCTCTCCCTGTCCTCCAGGTCCTGTGTGAAGGAACCCCACCCCTGGGTGGCAAGGCGTACCGTCTGCACCTGTATACCTGAATCGATGAACCTCTCCCTCGCATTCTCCAGGAATGCTCCCGCATCCTCAAGTATCCCATCCATTCGGGGGGGTTCCATGTGAACCCCCAGCGTGATGGTCCTTATCCGCATCGGTATGAAGACCGGATGGAAGGGATATAAAGCTTGTCTTAAGCGATCCTAACAGTTCAGGCAAATCATTAATCCACCTCATATTCGATATATTCATATTAGAAAGGAGAACCGATGAAGGGAAATCAAATAGACATAGGCGTGCAGGGAATGACCTGTGCCGTGTGCACTCAGGCGATAAAACAGGCTCTTGAGGAAAAGGAGGGCATCAGCGAAGTCGATGTGAATCTCGGTACGGAGAAAGCCTCCGTGACTTACAACCCTTCCGTTATAAAGGCCCCCGATATGGTCATGTCGATTGAGAAGGTGGGTTACGGTGTCGACAAGGCTCACAGAGTCATAAGGATAGGGGGCATGACATGCGCTGTCTGCGTCAAGGCTGTGGAGGAGTCACTCTCGGATGTGCCCGGCGTCCTGTCCGCCTCTGTCAACCTATCGGCGGAAAAGGCCTATGTAACATATCTTGCCGGGTCCGCCACAACAGATGACCTCAAGGGGGCTGTCGAGAAGGTGGGTTACAAGTACCTCGGCACCGAGGGGGAAAAGGAGGATTCCGAGGAGCTGAGAAAGAGGGACCTCAGGAGCAAAATGGTACGGTTCACGGTAGGATTTCTGTTTGCGGTCCCCATGATGATCCTGATGCATGTCCACCTGGACCTGAACGTATCCATGCCCCACCTGATGCTGCTGATATCCACCCCCGTAATGGTGTTCGTGGCATTCCCAATATTCAAGGCAGCACTGATCTCGCTGAGGCATGGGACCCTGAATATGGATGTGATGTACTCGATGGGAATTGGGGTCGCATACGTATCCTCCGTAATGGGAACCTTCGAGATACTGCTTACACCCCGGTTCATGTTCTACGACACAACCCTGATGCTTGCCTCCTTTCTGACACTGGGAAGGTTTTTGGAGGGAAGGGCAAAGGGAAAGACGACCGATGCGATAAAAAAGCTCATGGGCCTCCAGGCGAAGACAGCGGTTTTAATAGAGGATGGAAAGGAGCGGGAGGTGCCGATCGGTTCGGTCCGGGTGGGAGATACGGTACTTGTACGGCCCGGGGAGAAGGTGCCGGTTGACGGTGTCGTCATCACCGGTGAGAGCTACGTTGACGAATCCATGGTGACAGGTGAGCCGCTTCCAGTAGGTAAGCATAAGGATGACAATGTCGTCGGGGGGACCCTCAATCAGAACGGATCCCTCAGGATAAGGGCGGAGAAGGTTGGAAAACAGACACTGCTCTCACAGATAATACAGATGGTGGAGAGGGCCCAGGGGTCCCGACCGGCCCTGCAGAAACTGGCGGACAGGGTTGTCACCTATTTCATACCGACAATACTGGGCATATCCATCCTGGCTTTCCTGTTATGGTTCGTCGCGGTGGGAAGCTCGCTTTTATTCTCGCTGACGGTCCTCATATCCATACTTGTGATAGCATGCCCCTGCGCCCTGGGATTGGCAACGCCCACCGCGGTCACTGTCGGCGTGGGGAGGGGTGCCGAACTTGGCATCCTCATCAAGGAAGGGGAAGCCCTGGAAAGGTCGAAAGGGCTCACCACTGTCATCTTCGATAAGACGGGGACCCTGACGGTTGGAAGACCGATGGTGACCGATGTTATCACGATGGGTGGGACCGAGGAGGAACTCCTCACCGCAGCTTCGAGCCTTGAAAAGGAATCCCTTCATCCGCTGGCAAAGGCGGTGACAGCGAAGGCCCATGAGGTAGGAGCCGTACCCCAGGTTGTTGAAGGATTCGACACAATACGGGGCAAGGGTGTCGTCGGAACGGTGAACGGAAAAAGGGTGGTCGTTGGAAGCAGGACCCTAATTATGGAGAACGACATTTCGCTGGGGGATCATGAAGAGATCGTGGATGGTCTGGAGGAAAAGGGCAGGACCACCGTACTGGTATCCGTTGACGGCGTATTAAAGGGGGCCCTGGGCATATCGGACGCTGTCAAAGAGACCTCGGGTAAGGCCGTAATGAGACTGAAGGAAATGGGCCTGGATGTGATGATGATCACGGGGGATAACAGGAGGACCGCAGAGGCCGTGGGACGGGAGATAGGCATAGAAAAGGTCATCGCCCAGGTCCTTCCGGGAGACAAGGCGGAGGAGGTAAAGAGGCTTCAGGAGAGGGGGGAGGAGGTTGCTTTCGTGGGAGATGGGATAAACGATGCCCCGGCCCTGGCACAGGCGGACGTGGGTATCGCGCTGGGTTCCGGAACCGATATCGCCGTCGAAAGCGGGGAGATCGTGCTGATCAGGGACGATCCTCTGGATGTGGTGTCCGCGGTCCAGCTGAGCAGGAAGGTGATGAACAGGATAAAACTGAACCTGTTCTGGGCCTTTGCCTACAACACCGCTCTCATACCCGTAGCAGCAGGTATCCTCTATCCCCTCTGGGGCATCAGGATGAGGCCGGAGTTCGCGGCCATGGCGATGGCCCTGAGCTCGATCACCGTCGTGTCATTATCCCTGCTTTTGAAGATGTACGTGCCTCCCGTCAGGAGGCAGGAAGGTGAGAAAGATGGAGACGGACCCGGTATGCGGGATGAAGGTGGACGAAAAAAGATCGGAACTGGTGAGCGAGTACCGGGGTAGGAAGTACTACTTCTGTGCCCCGGGCTGCAAATACCTCTTCGAGAAGGACCCCGGGAAGTATCTTTCCGGCGATGGGCCCCTTCTGAAGATGTGAACCGATATCCTATCGTACCCTGAGGAATAAACCTCGATGCAGGGGGAACTTATCCAGGGGCCCTGCAGTATTGATATGCGCCATTATCTGAGTGAGGGTTTAATAATCAGGAATGGGGATATGGCAAAGAACGGGTGAGGTGCATGGGAGAGAAAAAGAGGTTCAGGGTAAATGCGGATGACCTGGTGGATAAGTTCACACAGCTGATCCATGAGGGGAACATCAGGAACATAAGGATAATCCACAAGGGGAGGATCCTCATGGACATACCGCTCCTTGTCGGCGCCACGGCTGCTGCGATCACACTCTGGGCCGCTCCGATACTTGTCGCTTTGGGTGCCCTTGCGGCGGTGATATCCGAATGTGAGATAGAGATAGAGAAGGTGGACCGGTGAGCCACCCGCCACTGACGGAAATGGATCGCTCACAGCACGTTAAAATCGATCCCGGGGAGAAATGGTAGTAAAGTGATAGGGGAGACCAGAATGGCCATCACGGAGGGATTTCTGGAGTATATCGTCGAGCAGCTGAGGGGTGCCGGAACTGTGACCACCCGCAAGATGTTCGGGGGTGCCGGGGTCTACATCGACGGCATCATAACCGGCCTCGTAGCGGATGATATCCTGTATCTCAAGGTGGACGATGGGAACAGGGGCGATTTCGAATCCCAGGGCATGGCCCCCTTTCAGCCCTTCGAGGATAAACCCTATTCGATGTCCTACTACGAGGTCCCCCCGGAGGTATTGGAGGATCCAGAGGAGCTTTGCATGTGGGCGGCAAGGTCCATTGAGGCCTCACTCAGGTCTAAGAGCAGGAAGTGATCATCAGAAGCGATAAGAGTTCAATATCTCTCTGCCCTCGTGTCAACCTCTGTTCACATTTTCCATGGCGATTATCTTATCCGGTACGTCTCCTCCTTTTAAGACCAGTACGGAGGGGACCAAAACCAGTATAAAACCGATTATAAGCACGATCGAGGATATCATAAAGGATGCCATATACCAGTTCATCCTGGAATTCTCAATCTCAAGTCCCTCGAACCAACGGTACTGACCGTCATCATGGATACGTATCTTCACGAATATGTTGGGTTCTAGGTCCTCAAGGTCCGGTATCTTCCAGTCGAAGACTATCGGGTGGAGCACTATCTCCTGATGACCCGTGCTGTTCTCCGGTTTGATGTATTCCATGCTGTCCAGAAGTATGGTGCAGTGGTATCCTCCATCATCCAGCTTTGAGATGCTCGTTGCCCTTACCCTTCCATAAACCCATGCGACGTCCCCGTCCTTGAACTTCTCTGAAAAGAGACACTCACCCGGTTCGGCTTCCATCTTTCCGAGCGGAAGTCCCCGTCCCTCGTGGGAATCGTCATAGTAGAGTACCCCGGACATCATGGCCCATGGTATGCCGATCAGTGAAAGTACGAGTCCCGAAACGAGGATCATTTTCCATAACTTCCTCATGGTCACTCCCCGATGTTCAACGGTATCGGATATAATAAATCAAATGGAACGGTTTTTGGACGTAGAATGTCCTTACCGGAGTGGCTCCGATCGCTATCGGAAATGAGAGGCCCAATATCATCCTGATCTAGAAGAGGACCTCTATCAGGACGAAGATGAACGGAATGAGTATCGTCAGAAGAAAATTTCTGATTATGGTCAGATCGAAGGGCCATACCGGCATCCTATCAACTATCTCGTATGATTTTGATAACCTGTCAAGCATCTCCAGCTGTCTCAACTGTTTCTTACCTGCTTTGGACAGCTCACCTATCCTACCCTTACCGTAGACCTTGAAGTAGAGTTGATTGAACTCTGTTGTGATCTGCTCCAGCATCTCCTCCTTGGACCTCTTCATTATCGTATGGGAACCTGAAAGTGGGATGAAGAACACAAGGCTGAGAAAGGCCACGTAAACGGGAAATTGGAGCAGGATCATGGGTTCGAGCCCCCACCATAAAACATTGATGGCGATGTAGAACATCGGCAGTACGATTATCAGATTGAAGGTCAATCCGAGCTCGCCTATGGGCCTGAGCCCGCCAGCCTTGTCGGGGGAGAGGGGTACCAGTTTCAGGGCATGGTTCCTGTAGAGGAATTTGGGGAACCTGTTCAGAACGGCTATTATCGAGACGAATCTGTACATCAGCGGTCCCAATATAAGTATGGTAATGAATACGAGATATATTTCGAAGGTGATGTATGACAATGTATGATCGGGGTAGCGCCAGACATCCCTATCCATGAACCCGTAGAGGTGCTCGAAAAGGATCACGGTGTACAGGGAAGTGGGGACCCATATCAGATAGAATAACAGCTTTCGATTTCTGTTAACCCCCTTCCCCTTGATCAGTTGATCGGCCCTGTTCACGTAATCCGAAAATTGCCCTTCGGTTATCCGCGTTCTGTCCACCACGGGCTCCATCTTCTTGTAGAACTGGCTGTACTTTTCAAACAGTCTGTAACCCGTGGTGGCTATCAAGGCGATTATGAGGATTATCAGTATCAGTGGCACATCCTCCAGAAATCCCAGACCGTCCCCTTTTATGATCAGGGTGCCCTCTACCGCTGCCACCCCGATAAGTATTGCCATCGGGATGCAGAAGAGGAAAAGTATAGTGGAAAGGTAGGGATTTAGTCTTCCCTTGAAAGGGTCATATATGAATTTCAGGACGGGGTTGTTCCCATACGCATTGATCTCGGGGTGTTCTTCTCTTCCCTTCACGAGCTGTAAGTACTGTGAAGGATTATAAATTATCTCTCATCCGTTCTTACCCCATGATCCAATGGGTTCTCTCCCACCCGATCCCCCCGTTATACGGCTCGGATCCCGTCGAGATATATGGTATCTGGCATCCTTTCCCAGGGCCTGTTCCTACGCCATTCCCCGGCGAGATCCTCCGGGATCACAAGGGATATTGCCGCGAGGTCCCCGAGATGCATGCCCAGTTGCGCGGGTATTATCTCCACCCCCTCCGAGAGCTGCGGGAATGACCGGTAGAAGAACTCCTTCACCATGGGCATGAGCAGGTCCACGTTGTTCAAAAAGACCCCGCCCCCCAACACTATCATCTTCGTGTCAAGTACGCTGTTAATCGAAGCCAGACCCTTTCCAAAATAGACTGCTGCTCTTTGAACAACCTCCACAGCCTTCTCATCGCCCCGGTAATAGGCTTTGAACACCTCCTCTGCGGTACTCCCCTTTCCGTAAAGTGACCCTATTGCGCTACCCGATGCGGTTGCCTCGAGGTCGCATATATTTCCACAGCCGCATACGGGCCCCTCCAGTCCAAGATATACATGGCCCCCGTGGGGGGCGTTCCCGTTCTTTCCCCTGATTATCCTCCCATCCACGAAGGCACCCGTCCCAATTCCGGTGCTCCAGGTCACATAGAGGAGGTTATCACATCCCTGCCCAGCCCCGAAGGTCCTCTCCGCCACAGCTCCCGCCACCGCATCGTTCTCTATCACAAGCTCCCTGAAGCGTCCTCTCAGCACCCTCTCGAGGGGGACCGATGTCCAATCGTTTTCGAGGACCCCCCTTTCGGGGGCAAGGCCCCCGCAGATGTTGGGGGAGACCAGTTCCACCATGCCGTCCACCCTCCTGAAGGGCCCGGCTGAGCTGACTCCCAGTATAATAAGGTCCCCTATTTCGAGTTCCGTCTCCTCGAGGCACCTCTCCATCATCCCGATTACCTGCAGTGGTATCGAATCAATGCCTCCCACCAGAACGGTGGGTTGAAACAGGCGAACAAGAATCCCTTCCCTGTTGAACAGGGTGGATGTTATTTTGGTCGCGCCGATATCAACAGCTCCAAGTAGATCTTCCATTTCGGATCACCTTTCATGGTGGGTAAGAGGGATCAGGAGCATACATCTCGTTTAATCCTTCCCAGGGAGAGAAATGCCTGTCCCCATTTCGATAAAGAGATCGAGGTAGTCCGATAACAACCTTGTGATGAGGAAGTTCTCGGTCACGTGTTCTTTCCCTCTCCTTCCCATCTCCCTTCCCAATTCCTCGTTCTCAAGCAGTCCAACTATCCTGTCTGAAAATTGTGCATTATCGGTCGGATCGCAGAGGAAACCGTTCACACCATCCTTTACCTGAAGTGGTATTCCTCCCACGTTGGATGCTACAACAGGGGTTCCTTTCCACAGAGCTTCAGAGACGGTGAGTCCAAATCCCTCTCGAAGCGATTTTTGAACCACCACACTGGAGGCCCTCTGTAGTGCGTTCACGAAAACCTCCTCCGCATTAACAATGAGTATCACATCACCGGAATCAATGAGGTCCCTTGCATTTTCCTCCACTTTCTGGAATACCTCCCAGCCCTCCGGGTCGTCGGATGCCATGCTGCCGCAGAGTACCAGACGGCATTCATATCTCTCCTTCACATCCCTGTAGATCTCCACGACCCCTTCCGGGTCCTTCCAGATGTCGAATCGAGATATCTGGGATATAATAGGCCTGTCCAGAGGGATATCGTGCTTGCTCAGTTCCTCTTTTACCATCTCGTCAGATAGGTCCATGTTCTTTTCGGTCAAGGGATCTATGGCCGGATGTATTATGACCTCCTCCAGTTCAAGGTCACTTTTCTTGTATGCCTTGTCAGAGATGATCATCCTATCGTATCTGCTGATGTAACCCTTAACGAACTCCCATAGGTCCCGATTGGGATCGCTGATGTCGATATGCAGCCTCCAGATCCAGGGTTGCCTTTTTTCTGTATAAGCTATGAGAGGAAGCGGCTGCGGGTCGTGTATTATTATCAGGTCATGGTCGAAGACGTTGTAGGATGCGTACTCCTTATTGGTGCCGAGATAGAGCTCCTTCACCCTGTCGGTCAGTTCGATTCTCCCCCCCTGTAGAGCATTGTGAAAACCTTTTGTGACCTCGAAGAACTCGTGGAATCCGTGAAGTACCTTCCATTCGATGTCCACTCCCAGGTGGTTCATGAGCGGGACCAGTGAGTTCAACATCTCCGCGACCCCGCCGCCCTCGGATGTGGAGTTGATCATCAGGTATCTCCTGCCTGCAAGCCCCCTGGCCCTGTCCTTCAATTCTTCGATCACCCGACTCCCGACTATCTTCCTGTAGTGCTCGATCTCCATCATTGGACACACCGTTCGTTCCCCCCTCTCAACGGGAGGTCCGATTAAAATCTTTTCACTGAGATACTACAAAAAATCCGGGTTCAGTCCATTTTTCACCCAATATTGACGGATGCCCGTGGCCAGGATCCCTGCATTATGTTCCTTCTGGTCGCTGAACCCGGTCGATGTTCGCCATTCTCTTTATGAGCCCTCTGACCTCCTCAACGTTTCTCAGGCTGTATCTCGCCCCTGAATCCCTGTAACCCACCCTGATAGAATACCCGTCATCGGGGAGCTCGGCGAACATGTCCTCATCGGTCCAGTCATCACCAACGGCCAATATGAAATCCCACCTTCTCCTGTCCATCCACCTCTTAACGGCCCTTCCCTTGTTTACCCCCATGTTCTTGACCTCGATGACCCTGTTACCGTCAAGGAGGCCGACATTGAGGTTTGAGATCATATTGTAGAGCGTTTCCTTCATCTCACTTATCTGGGCATGGGCCTGGTTCTGATCGGCCTTCCTGTAGTGCCATGCAAGTGAATAGCCCTTCTCCTCCACGAAGGCCCCGGGGGTTTTTATCACATATGATTCCAGAACGGGGCGGATCTTCTCCTTCCAGGACCCATCCAGCTCCTCTATCATCCTCCATCTCCTGCCCCTTGGTTTGAGCCAGACCCCATGTTCGGCTATTATGCCAACATCCATCTTTCCGAACCAGTCGTTCAGGGTCTTTTTCTCCCTTCCGCTCACTATCACCACTTCGATACCATCCATGTTGATCAGGGAGGAGAGGTCGCTCTTCAGGTCCTCATCGGGAAGTGCCTCACCCGGGGTGCCTTTGAAATCGGTAAGTGTGCCATCGTAGTCGAGCATGAGAAGCCCTTTTTCGGCTGTGGCGAATTCCCCGAGCATTCTGTCCGTGGCATCCTTATCCAATCTTCTCGGGCCTCTGTTCACCTGTATCTCCTTGACCTTCTGGAGATCTGTAAAGAACTCCTTGGCCCATCTGTCCACGTCATATTTTCTTATCCTGTCCCTCATTATCCTGTTGCTCCTTATCTGTTTGGCCTCCGGCATCTCCAGAGCCTCGTGGATCGCATCTGCCATCTGATCTATATTGGAGGGGTTCACGTGAAGTGCCTCTCCCAGCTCCTTGGCCGCGCCGGCGAGTTCCGACAGGATCAGGACCCCTCTATTGTCCCCCCTCGCGGTTATGTACTCCTTTGCGATAAGGTTCATTCCATCCCTGAGGGGGGTTATAAGGGCCACATCTGCGCAGCAGTAGAGCGCTATAAGCTGGTTCTGAGGTATGTTCTGGAATATGTACCACAGGGGCACCCACCCCAGCGTGGTATATCTGCCGTTCACATCCCCAACCAGCTGTTCAACCTCCAGCTTAAGGTCCTGATATGTATCGACACCAATCCTTGACGGGCTTGCAACATTGATCAGGGTGACCTTCTCGTGGTATTCCGGATATTTCTCCAGGAAGCGGCCGTAGGCCCTTATCCTGTTGGGGATGCCCTTTGTATAGTCCATCCTGTCGATCGAGATAATTATCTTCCTGTCCCCCACCCGTTTCCTTATACGGGAGATCTCCTCTATCACCTCCCTATCGTGAGGTGCATTTGAGTAGTGATCGAAATCTATACTTATCGGGAAGGAGCCGACCTTCACGGTTCTTGCTCCGACCCCGATGTAACCAAGGGTGTTCTCATGGCCCAGAAGGCGCCTCACGCTGCTGATGAAATGGAGGACGTAGTCGTAAGTGTGAAAACCAATGAGGTCGGCACCCATGAGACCCCTTAAGATCTCGTTCCTCCACGGCAGGGTCCGGAAAACCTCGGAGGACGGGAAGGGGATGTGGAGGAAAAAGCCGATAGAGAGTTCCGGGAGTCTCTCTCTAAGCAGCTCCGGCAGCAGGAATAGATGGTAATCATGGACCCATATGGTGTCATATTTATTCGCGACCTTCAGGACCTCCTCTGCGAAGGCCTCGTTCACCTTCCTGTAGGCCTCCCAATCACCGGGGTCCATCCTCGTTTCTGTAATGAAGTAGTGGAAGAGTGGCCATATCGTTCTATTGGAAAATCCTTCGTAATAGCTCTCTAAGTCGTCTTTGGAGAGGAACACCCCCCTACATCTCCGATCTTCCAGCCCGGCCCCGATCCGTTCCTTTTCCTCACCTATACACTCATCGGTAGTGATTCCGGGCCACCCCACCCATACGGAATCATAATCCCTGTAGAAGGACCCTAGAGCCGTGGCAAGCCCACCTATACTCGGTGTGAACTCGAACCCTTTGGTAACCCTCTTGATATTGAAAGGAAGCCTGTTGGATACAAGTATTATCTTACCCATCTGGGTCCTCCGGTTCATGACAATAAGGTGTTGTTACGTATTTCTGGTTTTACATTCGCTGGAACGGGCAGATATCCTTATTTGGCCTCAATACCCTTTGCCCGGTGGGCCCCCGGTGGACCAGATGGAGAAAAGATACGATTTATCTCTGGATGACTTCTTTTGCAGGGTCAAGAGGATGGAGGATGATTCCGTGGATCTCATATTCACGGACCCCCCGTACAATCTCAGTCCCTACTCGACGGGCAATATGAAGTTCGACTGGAGGAAGGATATAAACAACAATCTAGCAAAATGGGACCAGGTGGAGTTCAAACCCGCCGATGTGCTGGACGATTTCAGAAGGATCCTGAAACCTACAGGGAACATATTCGCCTTTTGCAGCTACAACCTGGTTGGGGAGTGGCATAAGGCCTTCGATCCGGTCTTCGACACCTTTCAGTTCTTCGTATGGCACAAGACGAACCCGGTTCCAAAGATCAGGAAGGCCGGTTTTCTTAACAGCTGTGAACTTATCGTCTGCTGCTGGAACAGGGGGCATAAGTGGAACTTCGGCAGGCAGAGGGATATGCACAACCATCTTGATTCACCCATATGTATGGGCAAGGAGAGGTGGAGGGACCCCACACACCCCACGCAGAAACCGGTAAAGCTTCTGAAACACCTTATAAGTATAGCAACCGACCCCGGTGATGTGGTGTTCGATCCCTTCATGGGTGTGGGGTCCACGGGAGTTGCTGCGTTGGAGCTTGAGCGTAGATTCATCGGGATCGAGATCGATGAGAGGTATTACAAAGCCGCAGAGAAAAGAATGGCTGAGTTGCCAATGTCCTTGAATCAATTTTGATCTGGAGATATCATGATCGGAAAATGGCACCGGGACATCTTCAAGTATCAATGTTTTTAATATTTCCGGACGAGGAAGGTCAAGATACCATGTTTACGAAGGGTTTTTGAGTTCAAAAACAAATTACACCTCTGTACAGACCAAAGGAATGTGCTAACCTTTTACCATAGGGATCAACCCCAACCAGATCCATATCAATTAGGTGAATATACATGATAATAACCATTAGTCGAGTATTAAATCGATTAACGTACGACTACAACACCGTATAAGATCCCATTATTGTAGACGTACAGCTGTACGTCCACATTGCGAAAGGTATTTAGTCCGGTGTAGACGTACATTATCTCATGAGCTACACGGAGAAGAAGGAGAGGAACGGCTCCGCCTACTACTATCGGGTCAGATCGTACAGGGAGAACGGCAAGGTAAAAAAGAGGAGAAGATACATGGGAAAGGACCTCGGTGATGAGGAGGTCCGTAAACGGGAGGAAGAAGAGGACAGGGAGCTCAATGTACTCGAGTCCCTTCTATCCGGAGAGGATCTGAAAACGCTCGAGAGGATACGCCGCGAACATGAAAAAGCCCCCGTGTCCACAGTGGAGAACAGATACGAAGCCTTCGTTTCGAGGTTCACACATGATTCCAATGCCATTGAAGGGAACACCCTGACACTTCAGGAAACGGCAGGTGTTCTATTCGATAGGATAACCCCCCCTTCAAAGAGCCTGAGGGAGATCAACGAGACCCTAAACCACAAGGAGGCGTTCGATCTCATCCTCTCTTTTGAAGGCAGGATCTCCAGGGATCTCGTTTTCGCTCTTCACCGCACCGTTGTCAAGGATACCCTACCGGATGATCTGGTAGATCAGGTCGGAAAATACAGAACGGTGCAGGTACACATCAGAGGTGTGGAATGGATGCCCCCCGCACCTGAGTATGTTCCCCACGACATGAAGCAGTTGTTCTCATGGTATACCAGGAACGAGGACTCCCTGCATCCGGTGGTTCTGGCTTCGTATTTCCACGTGGGGTTTGAAACGATCCATCCTTTCATTGATGGGAACGGAAGGGTCGGGAGGCTTCTGTTGAACTTCATCCTTCACAGGAAAGGTTTTCCCATGGTCAACATCCCGAACAGGAGAAAACTCGATTACTACAATGCCCTTGATAGTGCCCAGGTGGATGGGGACCTGGGTCCATTTGTAGGGTTCATGATCGAATTGATGAAAGAAAGTTATTATTGATCACGATCACCTTGAATTTGGCACCTGATCTCAATTAACGATGAGGGCAAATAGAATAAGGGCGGGGAGGGGGATTCGATCTCGGCAAATTCTTTTTTAGAATTTCCCTGACCTGCCCCTTTTCCGGAAACTGTGAGGCGGAAAAGTGCCAGGACCTTCGGTTCGAATCCAATACTCCCCGGGTCCCATTTCTGCGGTGGTTATGATTATTAGAAATGGGACAGAGCGCGGGGGTTATATATAATTCGAAAAATTTGGACTCGGGATGACCCTTCGTCCATCTTTCCTCGAATTATACAGGACTGCGTCCTGCCCCTCTACTATGGGATACTTAGATGTCCCTCAAGGGTCCCCAGTCCTTTGGGATTGGGGATCTTTCCACTAATTGTCGGTGAGTAGGGACTCCTCCCGATGGTCGAGTCCTCATTTCCCGAATTATACAGGACTTCGTCCTGCCCCCACTACTATGGGGGGTCACCCCCCTCAAGGGTTCCCGATCTCAAAGGGTCAGGAATCCTCCTTTTACCATTGTTTGTCTTATAACTCAATTTTTTTAAAACTCTAAACTTTCAGGCAAGGACTTGTATGACCGAGAATCTCTCAATTTTTTATGACAGAAATTAGATTCAGGTCCGGTTGTAATATATTGGCCTTGGCGCTAAACCCTAGTTGAAAAGAAAAATTTTGCACATATCATACGAATATTATGAGATTGGATTTTCGCATGAACCTCATTTTTTCTACCGATGTCGGAACGGCATCGGATACGATATCCAAACCTGGAATCGATCATGCTGAATACTGTCTCTACAAGTCCTCTCATGCAGTATCCGTCACTGAACCTATCAGGAAAATGTTTGAAGAAGTAGACCAGCTTGTCATATGCTGTCTCCGGATACTTTTTACAGACAGCGTTCTTCTTTACTCCATGATACGGTATCGCCCCGCTCAATCGTACCAATTCCAGTATTTTATTGCTTGTATAAGCACTATCAGCTAGACTACGTCTCGGAGTGACATTATCAGGTATGTTCTTCCAGTTCCTTTCGAACTCAACACTTTCGTGGACATTGCTCTTTGTAAGTGAATAGCTCATTATTATGAACGAATCCTCATCAACATTCACATGTGTCTTCACCCAATTCTGAATACATCTGATGCCATGATCCACGTCTCGCCAGTGTTCTTTTCTTCCACTGTACCCCCTTCCATCTGAGATGGAATTGACTTCTCTGGCTGGTAATGATTTCATAACGAAATCATGGAATCTCTTCCAGAGATGATCCCACCTTTTCGATCTGTTGTATCTGGACATAACACTATGATGTGGTATCACTTCGAATTGGAAATATTCTTCGGACTTGGCGCTAAACCCTAGTTGACAAGAAAAATTTTGCACATATCATACGAATATTATGACCTAACCTCGCCAAATGACTTTTCCGGACCTGCTCAAATCTGTAAAAAGAGCCGAATAGCAATTTGACAAATGGCTTTTACCATCGCAAACCAAGGGATTTATCCCGATATTTGTCGATGTAATTACCCAAAATGGACCGTATCTCCTCCGATATATTCGATATCACATGGAATCTGAAACCATTTGGGGGATAAACCACCGTTACTGTCAATCTCATCAGGAATTTCTTGAGTAATTTCACGTTCTTGACCAATGCCTGGCCATCAGTTCTGAGAAGTGTCAAATTGATGAGAAAATTCGTGAGGAATATGATCACAAGGTACCCCTTCACGGCCCATTAATTCCAGTGCCGGATGGGATGGAGCTCTGTCCCTTCCTTCATGTTACGAATCAGTTTCTCTGCTTTGTCTCGGTCCTTGTATAGGGATAAAATCTTCTCCGGATCTTCATCGATACTGCTTTGCAGAACAAAGTAGCCTTCAAGACCGTTAACATACTTGTTTGGTAATTCTCCAAGGACCTTCTGGAGCATTCCCTTCGTCAGTATGTATCCTTCATCGGTAAGATACTCATCAATGATCTTACCAGCAAGGGTCTTTTTCAGCTTCTGTTTGTTCTTCTCCAGCTCCTTCAGGAACCTCCTCTCCTTGGTTTTCATCTGGTCGTTGTAGAGACTCTCGGAGAGGTAGATGTAGTTGTATTCGTGGTAGATCTTCACCTTCACGCATGTATATGTCCTGCCGTTCAGAATGATAGGAACATGTTCATAATCGGGATGATCGAAGAACCTGATCAGATGCTTGTAAGGCCCGACCTTTTTCGGTTTGAGTGTGATGTAATGGAAGTTATTTGATCGGACCAGTCTCTCTACTTATCTCCGATATGGTTAGTCCTTCTTCGTATAGATTCCGCATCATGAATTGTCCCTCCATCTCTAACATGGCCACCCTCCGCAGTAGATGCAGAATGCGCCATATTAGGGTGGGGATTTTTCAGTTGGCGAAATTGGGGAAAAGTAAGTTGGCGGTGACAACTACGTCTCGGAGTGACATTATCAGGTATGTTCTTCCAGTTCCTTTCGAACTCAACACTTTCGTGGACATTGCTCTTTGTAAGTGAATAGCTCATTATTATGAACGAATCCTCATCAACATTCACA
>Ga0272443_10002068_pt1 | contig 26791 bp, 23 predicted proteins | sample SSMAcet12_FD_193581 | JGI IMG/M metagenome (GOLD analysis project Ga0272443, IMG submission 193581) | Marine sediment archaeal communities from Little Sippewissett salt marsh, Falmouth, MA, United States - SSM-Acet-12 | ecosystem: Environmental > Aquatic > Marine > Wetlands > Sediment ... | reverse complement strand
CCTGAAATCACCGCTCCCGATGAAGATCATTCCCCTTGGAGGGATCATCGGATCCCGCTTTCCCGTGATGGTTTCAACCGCATCCACCGGTAAGTACCAGATCCTCCGGAGGATCCTCCGGACAACGGGCGGGAAAAGATAATACAGGTTCCTGAGCTGGTCCATGCTTGTTGCAAGGAGTTTTTATTCAAACTCAAGGGTAACCAGCACCGGGAGGTGGTCAGAGAAGAATTTCCGGTCCCTCGAATCGGTCAGCGCCCCGTAACGCATCACCTTCACCTGGTCCGAGACAAACACATAATCGATCCTTTCCTCCGGAAGATCGTCGTACGTGAAACCGTGGTAGGTGGCCACCGATCCGTAAGGAGGCACGGCAGTTACCAGATAGGCATCCCGCAGCCGGCTCCGGATCAGTTCAACAGGTTCCGATCCGGGCGGAAGGTTAAAATCCCCGCAGAGCACCACGGGCATCCCTCCCCCCGTTATTTCCCGGATCTTTTCCAGGATCAGTTTAGCCGATTCCCTCCTGGCCACCTCCCCCCTGTGGTCGAAATGGGTATTGAACACAAAGAACGTTTTCCCGGTCATCTGATCCTCAAGCTTCACCCAGGAACAAACACGCCTGCAGGCCGCATCCCATCCAAAACTGCATTGCGCGGGTGTTTCGGACAGCCAGAAAGTGCCCCCTTCTTCCTGCGTGAACCGCTCATGATCATAAAAGACGGCCGAGAATTCCCCTTCCCTTTTCCCGTCATCCCTTCCCACTCCCTCAAATGAATATCCGGGGAAGGCAGCCGCAAGATCATCCACCTGCTCCGGCAGGGCTTCCTGGACACAGAAAATATCCGCCCTGTGGAAAGTGAACAGTGCCGTTACGTTCGATTTCCTGTGGGGCCATGCATGTTCCCCGTCCCCGGGCGTATTCAGCCTGATGTTATAGGTGATCAGTTCAACCGGCTGGGCAGCAGCCAGCACGGTCAGAAATAGCAGCCATAAAAAAAGAGTTCTTCTCATCATAGTATCATTCTTTTGTGTTTTCCCGTAAATCCCACCCTTTCCTCCCTGCCGGTTCATCATCACAAGGGCATGTCCAGCCAGAAATACTGTCCCAGTCCCACCCCGAAAACAATGATCCCCAGCACGCCGTGGAGGACAGCCGTAAACAGTACACTGCGGGTCTGCCAGTACACCCTGGCCAGGTAGATCCCTCCGATGAGGGTGAGGATCATGGAGACCGGATCATAATAGACAATGTGCACAAATGAAAAAGCAATCCCGCTGGCCACAACGAACCACCACTGTTTCGGAAAAAGTGCCCCATACCTTCTGAACAAAAAAGTGCGGTAAATGATCTCCTGTCCGAATGCGGAAAAAACCGGGTAAAATATACACATGGCCAGAAAGACCAGGGGATTCGACCTGATCAGGTTCAACAGCTGGTCCGGCTCAAACAGCGCGGTATAGGCGAACATCAGAACCAGGCAAACCACGACGATCATCCCGTTGCGGCGGAGCGTGGCTCCCGGGACCCCCCACCTGAACAGCTCCCTGAATGTGAAATCGGTGGTTTTTTTCAATATGAGAAATATGAAGACCAGCACCGGAAGGATGATCACGCTGGGATGGACAAAATCCCTGTCAAAATAGATGAGCAGGGGGATCCCGAAAAAAAGGAGGACGAATTCGATGATCCGGAGGATGATTTTATGTCGTGTCATGGCTCCTTCGTACGCAGTTCAAATGTATGATTTTATTTGCGCTTTGCGGTGGTACGTATAAAGTTTCCTAACTTACCACGGATCATTCGCCGCTGCCGTGTACACTTACGAAAGATACAGTTTCAGGATCATTATCCTGGTGCTTGCCCTGGTGGCCATCGCATTCTTTGTGAACTCCGAATTCATCGGCGGTACGGTCACTACCCTGCTGGGAGTGTTCTCCGCATTCTCATTCCAGGGGATCATCATCGATGCGGGGAAACAGCGCTATTTGAAGTATGACCGGTTCCTGTGGGTGAAGATAGGGAAATGGATGCCACTTCCCCCGCCTTCCTATGCGACCGTGGTCCGGATCAACCTGAGCAGCAACCGGAACCTGCCCACACCGGTGGTTCCGGCGGACACGAAAAGCGTTAAATCCTACAGGGTCAACCTGGTGGTGGAAGGTGACCAGCGTTATGTGCCCGTCTGCCGTGGCTCCAGAAAGGAGATGAGGGAAGAGGCCCTGAAACTCGGGCAGCTGCTCGGGATCAGGGTGCTGGACTACACCACCCATGAAAAAAAGTGGATCCTGTAACGCCCTGATTTCCCGGGGCCGGTCCTTTCGCTGGTTCTCATTCGGCAGCCGATGAACCGGCTTTTCGTAAAATCCTCACAGAGCTCTTCCTGAACCGATATGCCTTCGGTGCTAAACCTGCTGCTTTGCGCCAGCAAAATTATCACGTTGCGTTTTTATATCCCCGATGGACAGCTTACAGCGATTGTCGCAGAAAATATTTTCTGCAGGGATTGGAGATCACACCGGGAGGTGATGGAGCCTAGAACCAGATGCCCAGTGAGATCAGCCACTGCCTGGGCCTCGCATCAAGGGGAAATTCTGCACCCCCGATGGTCAGGGTCTCTCCCAGTCTGCTCAACGAGCCCTCATACCTGGCGTCAAAAGAGATCTTTTTCAGCAGGTCCACGCCAATACCGGCCTGGAACCCCCAGGTCATTGATTTTGAGAATACCTTATAATCGGGCACCAGGGTCTGCAGGTCGTTCGTCTCGCTCAGCACGAAAGATCCCACGGGGCCCAGGTTGAAACGGGCAGGACCCAGTTTCACTCCCACAAGCAAAGGCACATCGAGCCTGCTGAACTTCACATCCAGTATGGCTGTCGTCCCGCCTGTGATCACCTGTTCCACCGTTCCCCCGCCTGTATTGAAATAGATTTCCGGTTGTACGTATGCCATGGCGAGCTTGACCCGAGTCTGAACCCCCAGATGGTAACCCATCACCGCCTCTCCCGTTACCAGGTCGTACACCTGGCTGCCATCGTTGATACCGGTGATGTCATTGAACTTCAGGGAGGAAAATCCGATCCCGGCTTTGACGCCGTATGAAAAAATCTGGGCATCCGCCACCTGCACCAGCAGGAAGGCCGCAAATAAAATTGGAAATAGCTTTTTCATCATTTCAATCATTGGGTTAAACCAGCATTTCTGTTATTTAACGGCAAAACCGGTGATATAGTTGCACGATATGCCAAAAAAGCCGCGATCACACGGAGAGCTCCCCGATCCCCTTTTCCATTCTTCCGATCACCTCTTCCCTGCCCAGGAATTCGGCCAGATCGAAGAGAGCGGGACCGGTGGAAGAACCCACCAGCAGGAGCCTCCAGGTATTCATCACCGCACCCGTTCCCCAGCCTCTTTTTTCGATGATCTCCTTCACCTCTTTTTCCAGTTGTCCGGATGTAAAGGGATCACAATCTTTCAGTGCCTCCATCAGCAGCCGCATCACTGAAGGGGTATCTTCCTTCCATCTTTTTTTCACGACCGACGGATCGTACGATTCAGGCGCCCGGAAGAAAAACCATGCCTGGTCCCAGAATTCATGGATGAAATTGATCCTGGGCCTGATGAGCGGGACCAGCGCTTTCACCCGGTCTGGTTCACAATCGATTCCTTTTTCCTCCAGGATGTTGCCGAATGCCCCGGCAAGCGTTTCTTCCGGAATCCGCTGCAGGTGCTGGTGATTGAACCACCGGGCCTTTTCCGGATCGAATTTCGCACCCGACTTCCCGATTTTTCCGATGGAGAATTCCCGGATCAGCTCCTCCATGGAAAACAGTTCCTGTTCCGTTCCCGGGTTCCATCCCAGCAACGCCAGCAGGTTAATGCAGGCCTCCGGCAGGTAGCCTTCCTCCCGGTAACCCCTGGATATTTCCCCCGTATCAGGATCCTCCCACTGAAGGGGAAAGACCGGGAACCCTCCCTTCTCCCCGTCCCTTTTGCTCAGCTTCCCTTTCCCGGTGGGTTTGAGGATCAGGGGAAGATGTGCAAAGAACGGCATGAGGTTCTCCCAGCCGAAAGCCCTGTACATGGACACATGAAGGGGAAGCGATGGAAGCCATTCCTCTCCCCGGATCACGTGAGAGATGCCCATCAGGACATCATCCACCACATTGGCCAGGTGGTAGGTGGGCATTCCGTCCGATTTATACAGTACCTTGTCGTCCAGGGTGGAACTGTTAACGACCACCTCTCCCCGGACCAGGTCCCTCATTTGGATCTCCCTCCCGGGTTCAAATTTGAACCTGATCACATAGGGATCTCCCTTTGAAATGAATTCTTCCGCCTCGGAGCGCTCCATGGTCAGTGAGTTCTTCAGGATGTTCCTGGTCCGCGCATCATAAATGAATGTCTCTCCTTTCGCTTCGTATTCCTTTCTGAGGCGGTCCAGCTCCTCCGGGGTGTCAAACGCATAATAGGCATGCCCCTTCTCCACAAGCTCGAAGGCATAGCGGCTGTATATGTCGCTGCGTTCAGACTGGCGGTACGGACCGAATCCCCCGCCCTGGAACGGTCCTTCGTCAGGCTCCAGGCGGCACCATGCCAGCGCCTCGGTGATGTACTGTTCCGCACCCGGCACGTACCGGGTCCGGTCGGTATCTTCGATCCGCAGGATGAAAGCACCCCCGTGCTTTCGGGCAAAAAGGTAATTGAACAGTGCGGTTCTCAGTCCGCCTATGTGCAGCGGCCCTGTCGGACTGGGCGCAAATCTCACGCGGATATCCTGGTTCATTGGCTGATCGGTTTTGACAAACGTACATATTGTTATTTACGAATACAACTCATCTGAGCGAATGTCTTTTCCTGAATGCCGGATACACCTCATCCCGGAGCCAGACCAGGGCCGGCTCCCGTGCCAGCATTTTCCCGTATACCCGGTCCGCCATCTCCACCTCCCCGGTCTCCTCATACGCCGAAGCCAGCGCAGCCAGGGTGTTCAGGTAGATCCAGTTCTGCCGGGTCCTGCCCGGGGTCGCTTCAAACAACCTGACCGCCTTTTCATACAGAGGCACCGCCCTTTTCTTGGATCCACCGAAAACGGCAGGTTTGTAAAACTCAATGTTGGCCTTTTCCAGCCACGCCTGGGGCTCATCCGGACCCAGTTCGATGGCTTTCTCATTGGCATCCACCGATTTTCGCCCGAAAAAGGGCGCCTTCAAAGGCTCCAGTCCCACCCTGAACCCATATAAAGCACCCTGCAGGCCATACACTTTCGGCAGGTCCCGACCGGCCTTCAGAAGGAGTTCCACATGCTTTTCGGCCTTTTCCAGCCATCGTTTGGCCTCCTCCTTTTTTCCCTCTGCGATGCAGTGGGCAATGTATCCGTATTCCGCCTCTGCAATCTGATAGAGAAGGGCGTCGTTTTTTGCAGCGCTGTACTCCCGTTCCATTTTTTCCATCGCTTCCTTCCACAGGTCCATCCTGCCGGTCACGTATGCCCGGTATATCTGCCCGGTATCATCCTGCCCCTTTACCAGCAGGGATCCCGGTAATAAAAACATGCAGATCCACTTTCTCATATCCCTGTGAATTTGATGGTTCTCCCCTTCCACACATTTTTTCCCCGCACCCTGAACAGAAAAGCCCTGATGACGATCCGTACAAAGCTGAGCTGTATCAGTGGGGAGAGCAGTGTGCCCGCCAGGATAGGCTGGACGCTGAGCATGGCCACCAGGGCACGGAGGAGAAGGGACAGGGTAAGATAGACCAGGGCATATACCAGGCCCATGCCCGCCCATACGAAAAAGACACCTAAGGTGGTAAACAGGGTGAACAGGAGCAGGATCGTTCCGCTCCCCCCGAAAAACGCAAATACGCTCCTTGTGAAACCGATGATCCCTTCCTTCAGGCTCCTGTACATCCTGCAGGAAATCTCCCCGCGGCTCAGGACCGTATGGGCCGAATACCCCATTCGTTTCACCAGCCTGAAAATATGAATGTCTTCCACGTTGATCTCCTTCACCATTGCATGAAACCTGTGCTGCCTGTATTCCCTTCCCCTGAACAGCATGAATTGTCCGTTGGCAGCCGACAGGGAAGTGTAATGGCTTAACCTGGTCAGCGCCAGAGGAAGCAGGCTCACCAGGATCCAGTTCATGACGGGGACCGTGATCTTTTCACCGAACGAGAGCATGAGCTGTCTGGGGAAGATCGAAAGCAGGGTGAGGTTACGCCTGCGGGCATGCTGCACCGCCTTTGCCAGCAGGTCGGGTTCAACCCTGACATCCGCATCCAGAAACAGCAGGTACTCCCCCTCGGCCTTCATGGCAAGCTGGTGACTGGCATTGTTCTTTCCGTTCCATCCTTCCGGCACTCCCTTTCCTTCCACATACCGGATCCGAGAATCCCGCACGGCATAGGACCCGATAACCGCCCGGGTCCCGTCACTTGAATCATCGTCAAAGATCCAGATGTCAAAAGGTTCATACCTCTGCTTCATCAACCCGTCAAGCAGCAACGGCAGGTTTTCCGCTTCGTTCCTGGCCGGGATCAGCACCGAAACCGAGGGCGCATTTTCCGGAGCCTCCTCTCTGAGCCACTGCCGGGTGATCATATTGACGGTGACAATCGCCACCCTTACGGCCAGGAACAGAAACGCAGGGAAAGCCAGCCAGATCATGCCAGCGTTTTTTGGTGCTCAATGCTCTCCCGGATACATGCATTGAAGTCTTCGTTTACCTCCTCCAGGCTTTTTCCCTCATAGGCATAGTCGTACAAATAGAGGTCCAGTTCCGGCTTTCTGGAGGAGAAAAAATCGAACAATGCCACGTAGAACACCACCTGGACGGGATTTCCGAGGTAGCGAAACAGATGGTACCAGCCGGATTCAAATTTCACCGGCAGGTCCGTCATGCTGTGGATCTTTCCCTGGGGAAAAAGGATCACCATGTTGCCGCTGTCCGACAGGATTTCCGCCGTATAGCGGATCGATTCAAGGGCGCTTTTGCTGCCTTTCCTGACGGAGTATGCCCCGGTTTTATTCAGGAACATTCTTTTTTTGAGCTGCTCCTCCAGCATCATCACATGGTACCGCCGCCGGAACACCTTGTGGTTGATGTATTCGGCCAGGAACCCGTCCCACCAGCTAACGTGATTTCCGATCATTAAAACAGGCAGCTGCCTGTCCTCCACGTTGTGATGGAGCCTCACCGTGCTGAAGAACCATCCGGGCATCCACCAGGAATAACGTTTGAAAAAGGGATAAAAGAACCAGTGATGACGTGCCCTGATGATCATAGCCCGGCGGTACTTTGGTTCTTCACCTGGTAGAGCTTCCACCAGGGCTTTCCGGGATATGTATGGTGCTCATAGTGGTACCCGAAAAAGTAACACGAGAGCATGGCCCAGAGATGGTTCTTTTTCTGGGTCCGTGCCCGGTGCTTCCCCATGGCCTCCGTGTGCGGCTTTTTGTGAGGCACAAAGGTGCCGAAATAGAACAGCTGGAATGTGGCCAGGAAAGCCGGGATGATCCAGAATACAATCAAAGCGGGAACGGAGGCCCCTGCAAGTTTTTCCAGGACATTGAATGCCACTGCCATAATGACGAGCTGAAGCAGGGTGACGTACCTTTTCAGGAAGGTGAACCACCAGGCGAAAAAATTCTGGGATTTCACATAAAAATCAGGGTCCTTCTCAGTGGCCGGGTACCGGTGATGGTCCCAGTGATTCTTAATGAGCTTCCGGTAGGACATCCCGGCGAACAGGAATACGGAAACGTAACCGATGGCATTGTTGATCCAGCGGATGCGCGATACGGAACGGTGCATGGCATCGTGACCGGTGATGAACAGACCTGTGTACAGGTAGGCCTGTACCAGCATGTGAAGGTACATCCAGGGATTGCTCCAGGAAACCTCCACATGGAAAAGGATGTACCAGAGGTGAGCCCCCCACAATCCCATGACCAGTAATGCGATGACTATTCCCATATTTTTTCAGCAACGATCCAGAGATCCAGTCCGATAAAGAATACCAGCTGGACAAAAAACAACGGCAGTGCGATTTTGTTTTCCCGGGCCGGGAGTTTCATCCGGTCGGCCAGGGAACCCAGCAGGAAGGCAAGGATCAGCCAGGCCAGGTAATTCTGCATGGGGACGGCCCCGCCGGCCCAGCTCCACATATCCAGGTAGATGGCCGCCGGTTCGAGGACAAAATCGTAAACCACCATCAGCACTGCGGCCACGATCGCCCTGAAATAGGGGGTATCGATAAAACGTCCCGCGATATACAGGCTGCAGTAGACCAGCATCAGCCAGTTGACCCCGATCATCAGCGGGGTATGGAACAATTTCGGCCCGAGGGTTTCCCCGTAGGTGTAATCCCCGAAGATGACGCCCGTCCCGACCCCCGCCGCCTCCACGAGAAATCCCAGGGCAAAGATAAGCAGGGAAGCGATCCAGAGCCTTATCCCAAACCTGTCGTGGTACAGATAGAGCAGGAAAATACTGAGCAGCAGAGAGAAAGGTGTCAGGTCCTGGAACAGTCCGCGCGTTTGGGGAATGATCAGTCCGGTCAGTCCCACCGTGTAATAAATGATCACGACGGGGACCGGATTTTTTGACCTGATGAGCTGTAAAATCCTTCGCATGTGAAGCTATTTGATTTGTTGGTCCACAATTCTGGCAGATGCCAAACAGAGGGGAATGCCCCCTCCCGGATGCACGCTGCCACCCACAAAGAACAGTCCCCTGTATTTCCTGAGGAAATTGGGATGCCGGCTGAAAGCAGCGATCCTGCTGTTGGAGCTGTTCCCGTACAGGGATCCCCGGTGTGAGGATGTGCCGGCTTCTATGCTTCGGGGATCGGCAACAAACTCTTTCAATATGAGGGACTCAACATCGGTTCCCAAATTCCTGCGGAGCTTGTCCAGGATATTCCTCCTGGCCTGAGCGACCAGGCTGTCCCAGTCCTGCCCCAGGTTCTCCGGCACATTGATCATCACATACCAGTTCTCCTTCCCCGCGGGGGCATCTCCCTGAACCATTTTTGAACTGATAAAAAGATAAACGGTGGGATCCTCATGGATGGTCTTTTTACCCCTGAGACAGGAGAATTCTTCCCGGTAACTACCCGAAAAGAATATATTGTGCAGTTCCAGTCCCGGGAATACTCCGTCGATGGCCCAGTAGAAGATCAAGGCCGATGTGCTTCGCTCTTTTCTGAATTGCCGTACCGGGAAAGCGACATCCTCCAGCAGGTCCCTGTAGAGATAGAAGATGTCCATGTCGCTGACCACCAGATCCGACGGATAGATCCCGCCTTCCACGACCACCCCTTTTGCTTCCCGCCGGTCCATCGCCACTTTTTCCACGGGCTGATTGAAATGGAAGATCACACCCATCCGGTCTGCCAGCGCTTTCATCCCGATTGCCAGGGAGTGCATTCCGCGCTCTGGAAAGAAAGCCCCCAGGTTATGCTCCAGGTGTGAAATGATATTCAGGGTGCCTGGTGCCCGATACGGGTCTGAACCGTTATAGGTGGCATACCGGTCGAACATCTGCACCAGGTTGGGTGACCGGAACCGTTTTGCATTCGCGTCGTGCATGGTAACCATGGAGTCCAGTTTCCACGCCTGCAGGAGGGCTTTGATGAATTTCGGAGAAATGAAAGTACCCATGCGGAAGAACCGGCTGAAGATGAACAGGTCACTGGTCAGTTCATAGATCTCACGGCTGTGATCCAGGTGTTTCCGCACATGTCCTTCCGGCTCACCGAATACCCGTTCGGCTTCCTCCTCGAAGCGCTCCGGTTCGCCGTAGGCATTCAGGATTTTTCCGTCCTCGTAAAAATACCTGGTGATCACCTCCAGCTTCTGGTAGCGAACGGAGGTTTTCATTTCCGATCCCGCGAGGACGAACAGTTCTTCCACCAGGTCGGGAAGCGTGAACAGGGACGGTCCCGTATCCCACCTGAATCCTTCCCAGGAAATGGTACCCAGTTTTCCGCCGGGGGCATTCGAGCGCTCAAAAACAGTCACCCGGTAATCCCTGGCAGCAAGCCGGATGGCAGTGGCCAGTCCGGCGATCCCTGCCCCCACTATATTTACAGATTTTTTCATCCCGGATTTCCGTGATCCTTAAACAAATCTTCTGTTGATTTGTTTAATGTTTTGAATTCTTAAATAAACAAAACGGATCCCCTGTTGATGTTCCGTCCAGAAGCAGTAATTTACGGATAAAATTGATGGTACTTCCACCAGGGAGAGCTAAATTGCACAAAATGAACCGGAAAATTCTTGTCGTGGGCACCGGACTAGCGGGGCTCACTGCTGCGCTCAGGCTATCCAAACTGGGTTACCACGTGGAAATGGTGGAAAAGCACCACCAGGCGGGTGGCAGGCTCAATCAGCTTAAAAAGGACGGATTCACCTGGGATGTGGGCCCTTCTTTTTTCAGCATGAGTTATGAATTTGATGAATTCTTTGCGTTCATGGAGATGGATCCCCCCTTTGAGTTTATCCGGCTGGATCCCCTCTACACGGTCCAGTTCAGCGGAAGCGGAAACAAGTACACCATTTACAGGGACCTGGACCGGCTGGCTGAAGAATTTCGTCAGATCGAGCCGGGATTCAGGGCAAAGATGGAGCGGCTGCTGGGTTCGGCGGGAAAATTTTTCCACGACACCGATGACCTGGTGATCAAGAAGAATTACAACAGCATGCTTCACTGGCTCTTCACACTGGCCCGCGTACCGTGGGGACATGCCCCGAAGCTGTTCCGTTCCGTGATGAAGGAGCTGGACAGGCATTTCACCAGCGATGAGGTGAAGCAGATTTTCTCCCTGGTGGCATTTTTCCTGGGCGCAACCCCCTACGATACCCCCGCCCTTTATACTTTGCTTACCTATACAGAACTGGTACATGACGGGTATCACAATGTTCGGGGAGGCATGTACCGGATCGTGGAAGGCTTGCTGGCCGAGATGGAAAAAAGAGGCATTCAGGTACATTATGACACGGAAATCGTGGATTTCAGGGAGCAAAACGGCAGGCTTGTCTCCCTTACAGACCAGCACGGAAAATCATGGGAGGCTGACATGTTTGTGATCAACAGCGATGCGGCCGGTTTCCGCCATGTGGTATTCAGGCGGGAACACTTTTCCGAGGAAAAGCTGGACCGGATGAAATGGACCCTGGCACCCTTCACCATGTATTTGGGAGTCAAGGGGAAGATCGCGGGACTGGAGCACCATAACTACTTTTTAGGGGATAACTTCGAAGAATATGCAGGCAAGATCTTCAAGAACTCCATCTCCCTGGAAAAACCCTACTATTACGTAAATGTGAACTCCAAGTTCAATCCCGAAATGGCCCCCGAGGGGCATGAAAACCTCTTCATCCTCTGTCCCGTGCCCGATCTGCGGTTTAAACCGGACTGGAGCGACCGGGACAAACTGGCGGATGACATCATTGCCGATCTTTCCGTAAGATCGGGATTTGATATCAGATCCAACCTGGTCACCAAAACCGTTTTTGATCCGGTGGACTGGGGGAAGATGTTCAATCTCTACAAGGGAAGCGGCCTGGGGCTGGCCCACGATCTGAACCAGATCGGGTATTTCAGACCGAAAAACATCGATGAAAAGTTCGGAAATGTATTTTACACAGGGGCATCCACCATTCCCGGAACCGGACTGCCCATGGCCGTGATCAGTTCAAAACTGGTGACCGACAGAATCACTGGCGCATATGACTCTGTATGACATCAATTCGTTGGAGATCAGCAGGCTGACTACCAGAAATTACAGCACCTCGTTCTCCCTGGGGGTCCGGCTCCTGCAGAAGCCCTTCCGGCTTCCCATTTATGCCATCTACGGTTTTGTCAGGGTGGCCGACGAGATCGTGGACACCTTTCACGAGCATCCCAAACGGGAGCTGCTGGAGGAGTTCAAAAATGACACGTTCCATGCCATCGCGCACGGGATCAGCACCAACCCGATCCTGCACAGTTTCCAGTGGGTGGTGAACCGTTACCGCATCGACCATGAGCTGATCCATGCCTTTCTGGACAGCATGGAGATGGACCTGACCGAGAAGGAGCATGACCAGGAGAGTTTTAAAAAATATGTGTACGGGTCGGCGGAGGTGGTCGGACTGATGTGCCTGAGGGTATTCTATGCGGATGATGATGCTGGTTACCGGAAGCTGGTCCATCCGGCCCGGAAGCTCGGGGAAGCGTTCCAGAAGATCAATTTTCTCAGGGATATCCGTTCTGACTATTCCGAAAGGGGCAGGTTTTACTTCCCGGGCATCGATCTGGAGAATTTCAACGATGTCACCAAAAAAGCCATAGAAACAGACATCCAGCGTGATTTCGATGAGGCATATGAAGGTGTCCGTCAGCTGAACAGGGCTTCCCGTCTGGGCGTGCTGGTTTCTTATACCTATTATCTGAAGCTTTTTAAGAAGATCAAAAGGACCCGTGCCGACAGGATATTCAATAAAAGGTACCGGATCTCCAATTTCAGGAAGGCTCTCCTGCTGGGCTCCCTGTGGATCAGGTACCGGATGGGGCTCGCGTGATGGAAAACAGTTCATGGACATACTACACCCTCCTGGGCCTTTCGTTGCTCTATCCCGTTGCCCAGAGTTTTGAGAAGCGGGTGTTCATGCACCGGAAATTCAAATTCATCTTCCCGGGGCTGCTGATCACCGGTGCGGTCTACATCCTCTGGGACATCTGGTTCACCGGTGCGGGGATCTGGGGTTTCAACCACAATTATACGAGGGACTTCTACGTCCTGGGACTGCCCTTTGAGGAACTCCTGTTCTTCCTGGTGGTCCCTTACTGCTGTGTTTTCCTGTACGAGGTGCTCCGGTATTTCGTGAAACGATTTTATCACCCCCGGGTTTCGCGGATCGTGATCTATTTGATGCTGGTGCTGATGATCGGATCGCTCCCTTTCGTCACCGACAGGCTCTACACCTTCACCGCAATGGCCTTTACCTCGCTGATGCTGATCCTTCAGCTGTTTCAGAGAACCTACAATTCCTGGTTCTCCGGTTTTATCCTCACATACCTTGTATCCCTCATTCCTTTTCTGGTGGTGAACGGGGTGCTCACCTCCATTCCGGTCGTCTGGTACAACAACGCCGAAAACCTGGGGATCCGCATCTACACGATCCCCCTGGAAGATTTCATTTATCTGATGGGATTGCTGTTGCCCACCATCAATATATACCAACTGCTGCTCCGGAGGTTCGCATCCCCGCGGCTGAGGTCACGGATGGACCTGGAGACCGTCTCGGGATTCTGAGAACCGGCGACACGTATGTTACACATCATTTTTTTGGTGAATGAGAAACACCTAATTTCGTTCGAACGCGGAATTTATTTCATATGGACAATATCCTTGTGATCGGAGCTGCCGGACAGATCGGATCGGAACTGGTCGCCGAACTCCGGACGATCTACGGCAACGCCCATGTATATGCCACCGACATCAAACAGGCCCCGCCCGATATTCTGGAAGGCGGACCGTTCCAGATCCTGGATGTAATGGATGATAAGCAGCTGATCCATTTCATCATCCGTCACAAGATCAGCCAGGTCTATCACCTTGCCGCCGTGCTCTCCGGCAATGCCGAGAAGCTGCCCACCCAGGCATGGCGGATCAATATGGACAGCCTGATGAACATCCTGGAGGTGGCAAAGATGGTGGAGGAGGTGAAAAAGGTTTTCTGGCCCAGTTCAATCGCGGTCTTCGGTCCCACCACCCCCCGCCATGAGACCCCCCAGCGCACTGTCATGGATCCGGTGACCGTTTACGGGATCAGCAAACTCGCCGGAGAAAGATGGTGCGATTACTATTTCAAAAAATCTGGCGTGGATGTGAGGAGTCTCAGGTATCCCGGACTGATCAGCTATAAAACAGAACCGGGGGGAGGGACCACCGACTACGCCGTGGAGATCTACTTCGAGGCCATCAGGCAGGGCAAATACGAGTGTTTCCTGACTGAATCCACGGCCCTTCCCATGCTGTTCATGCCGGATGCCATCACCGCCACCATCAACCTGATGGAGGCGGACCGCTCCAGCCTGACCGTTCACAGCAGCTACAACCTGGGAGGGATGAGTGTGACACCTGCCGAGATCGCAGGTGAGATCAGGAAACACATCCCTGAGTTCACCATCAGCTATAAACCCGACTTCAGGCAGGCCATCGCCGACACATGGCCCCACAGTGTGGATGACTCCAAGGCCCGGGAGGACTGGGGATTTGCCCAGACCTATGACCTGGAGAAGATGACCGGGGTTATGCTGAAGGAGATCAGAGAGAAACTAAAAACCTGACATATGTACGGAAAATTCAAGGAATACCTGCAGCAGGAACTGGAGCAGATCCGTGAAGCAGGATTGTTCAAATCCGAAAGGATCATCACCTCGGCACAGGATGCGGAGATCACCCTGGAGAACGGCAGCAGGGTACTGAATTTTTGTGCCAACAACTACCTGGGCCTTTCCAACCATCCCGAACTGATCCGTGCAGCCGGAGAAGCCATGAAAACCCATGGTTACGGGATGTCCTCCGTCAGGTTCATCTGCGGCACCCAGGACCTTCACAGATCCCTCGAAAAGAAGATCGCGGATTTTTTCGGGACCGAGGACACCATCCTGTATGCGGCCTGCTTCGATGCAAACGGGGGACTGTTTGAACCTTTGCTCACCGCGGAGGATGCCATCATCTCCGATGCATTGAACCACGCCTCCATCATTGACGGGGTCCGGCTCTGCAAAGCACAGCGGTACCGCTACCGGCACAATGACATGGAGGATCTGGAGCAGCAGCTGGCAGTGGCCCGGGCGCAACGGTTCCGTATGATCGTCACCGACGGGGTTTTTTCCATGGATGGGGATGTGGCACCGTTGGACCGGATCATTGCGCTCGCAGACAAATATGACGCCCTTGTCATCGTGGATGAAAGCCACTCTGCCGGGGTGGTCGGAAAGAGCGGCCGCGGGGTCACCGAGTTGTTCAACGCGAGGGGAAAGGTGGATATCATTACCGGTACGCTGGGCAAAGCTTTCGGCGGGGCCATCGGGGGTTTTACCACCGGCCACAGGGAGGTGATTGAAATGCTCCGGCAGCGTTCAAGACCCTATCTTTTTTCCAACTCCCTGCCGCCTTCGGTGGTGGCAGGCGGCATCCGGATGTTCGACATGATGGCTGAGACCACCGAGCTTCAGGAAAAGCTGCATTCCAATACAGATTACTTCATGGAAAAGATGCTTGCAGCCGGTTTCGACATCAAACCCACCCGTTCGGCCATCTGTGCGGTCATGCTCTATGACGCCAAACTGTCCCAGGATTTTGCCAGCAGGCTCCTGGATGAAGGCATCTACGTGATCGGTTTTTATTATCCTGTGGTTCCGCAGGGGGAGGCAAGGATCCGTGTCCAGCTTTCGGCCGCCCACCGCCGGGAACATCTTGAACGGGCCATCGAGGGCTTTGTCAAAGTGGGAAGGGAGCTGAAGGTGATCGGTTAGCTCTTCGAGGTTATGCGATGCGCCTCCTGCTGAGTCCGGCATCCGATAACACCAGTACCATAATGGCCGCCAGGGCGGCGACCAGTCCCGTTGACAGGTTGATCTCCTGAAGGAACTGCAGGGTAAAATCAAAGTCGGGCAGCTTCAAAGCCGACGGCCGGGTATCCGTTCCCCCGTAGAAAATGGCGATCACCAGGAAGACGATGACAGAAAGGAGAATGATTATCCTGCCCGTTTTGCCGATCAGGGGCCTGAACCGCACCTTTTCAGGTCCGGCCTGAACCTTTTCCATCACGCCTTCCGTGAATCCGTCCGGTGCGAGCACGATCCCCGACTCCCTGAAGAGACTTTTCATCTGTTGATCCCGTTCCATATTACAAGATTGACATGGTTTCTTTCTTAAGATACTGCCTGATCACCCCGTACATTTTCTTTCTGGACCTGTGCAGCCTGGTCCTGATCTGTCCGCTCGACATCCCGGTGATCCCCCCGATTTCCTCCAGGCTCAGTTCTTCATAATAAAACAGCGTCACAACCACCGCATCGGTTTCGGGCAATGCCTCAATTGCCAGCCGCAGGTACCTGCCCCGCTCTTCGGCGGACAATCGCTCCAATCCGTTCAGGTCGCTTTCGTCCGCACCCTCATCTGGAAGTTCATCCACCAGATCAATGATCTTCACTTTTTTCCGGATCACACTGATGCAGTGATTGTAAGTGATCCGGTAAAGCCAGGTGGAAAATCTGGATTTCTCCTGGAATCCCTGGATGGAGCGGTATACCTTTACAAATACCTCCTGTGCGGCTTCCCTGGCGTCCTCCTCCGAAGCAAGCATCCGGAGACAGAGGGTGTATACCAGATCCTTGTAGGTATTTACAATCCAGGTATATGCCTGTTTGTCTCCCGCCCTGATGCGGCCGATATGGTATTTCTCATCCCGGATATCCATTCATTCATTAAGACGCCGGATCCCTGAAAACGTTACAGCATTCCGCATAAATATCCATCCTTTAATAATCAAACGGCAGGATCATAAAAAAATTTCAGTCTTTCCCTGTAACATGGATTTGATGAGCTGCGTCAAAGGTGCAAATGATCACAGATCACTAAATTTTTAATATTATGGCAGAAGATATCGTAATCCCCATTGCATTATTTGCAGCCCTGTTCGGCATTGTGTATGTGGTCATCACGGCCAGGAACCGTGAACGGATGGCCATGCTGGAAAAGGGAGCTGACCCGAAGGACCTGATCTCCGGGAAACCGAGTGTTCACAATATCCTGAAATGGGCCCTGCTTCTTGTGGGTGTCGGTCTTGGTATTTTTATCGGATCACTGTTTGCCACCTATACGCACATTGACGAGGAGGCGGCCTATTTTGCATCCGCGCTGTTTTTCGGCGGCCTGGGTCTTGTGGTGGCATACCTGGTTGCCAGGAAGGCCGAATAAGGTCATTCGACAGCTGGAATATTCGGCTTATCACCAGCTCAGGCACCTGCAGGCACCTCGGTTCCCTGTTGATCCATTTGTTTGAGGGGATATAAACAACGCAACCTGGAATCTTTTTGCGTCAGCAAAATTATCACGTTGCGTTTTTATTTCCCCGAAAACAGGAAACAATATGGTCCCAGCCTGATATGCCTTCAGAAAAATATTTCAGCCACATTTGGAGGAGCCGCATTCCGTGCAGATCAGGCATCCCTCCTGGTAGATCAGATTGTTTGAGCCGCATTCCTCGCATTTCTGCCCAGGTTTTGCCTTCGTACCGTTGGGAATGTAGCGTTTCAGCGCCCTGACCACCCCGGCGCTCCAGGTGTTGATGGATTCATTATCGAGACGAAGCGAACTGACCAGGTTGACCGCATCCACCACAGGCATTCCGTGGCGCAGAACCCCGGAAATCAGTTTGGCATAGTTCCAGAACTCACTGTTGAACTGGTGGGACAACCCGCCCATGGTCACCTTATAACCGTATTTATCCACATACTGGAAATCATACCTCTTGGTGCCGTCCTCGTTCCTGGTCTTGATGATCTTGCCTTTCTTCACTTTGGGGGGGATGGGGAAAGTGTCTTCTTCCTTGCGTCCGGTAAAGATCTCGTAGGGTTTCCCGTCCAGTAAACCGATAAATGCGATCCAGTCTTCGTCATTGTTCTTGAACCGGAGGATCTCCGCGTCCAGTTCCCGGGGACGCTTGATGGGAAACTGGGATGTATCCTTGTTCTTTTTTTCGCTGGCCACGAGAACGCCGGCCCTGGAACCGTCCCTGTACACGGTCACCCCCTTGCAGCCGTTTTTCCATGCATGTACATACAGCTTTCCCACCAGTTCCTCGCTGACCTCACCGGGAAGATTGATGGTCACACTGATGGAATGATCCACCCATTTCTGGATGGCACCCTGCATCTTCACCTTCTGCATCCAGTCCACGTCGTTGGAAGTGGCTTTGTAGTAGGGAGATCTTTTCACCAGTTCCTGGATATCCTCATCACTGAATTTTTTCACCTCTTCCGGATCCATGTTGTTCACCTTCAGCCAGGTGAGGAAATTGTGGTGAAAGACGTTGTATTCCTCCCAGCTGTCGCCCACCTCGTCCACAAAGGTGACCAGTGCATCCTTATCGCTGGGATTCACTTTTCTCCTCCGCTTGTACACAGGAAGGAACACCGGCTCGATCCCCGATGTGGTCTGGGTCATCAGGCTCGTGGTGCCTGTGGGTGCGATGGTCAGGAGGGAGATGTTCCTGCGCCCGTGCTGTTTCATCTCCTCGATCAGTCCGGGATCCTCCCTGGCCAGACGGCTGATGAATGGATTGTCCTTTTCCCGGTTGAAATCGAAGATCTGGAAAGGCCCCCTTTCCCTGGCCATCTTTACGGAAGAACGGTAAGCCTCCAGTGCGATGGTCTTGTGAACCTCCACGGAAAAGTCAATGGCGTTCTCGCTCCCGTAACGGAGCCCCAGCGCGGCCAGCATGTCTCCCTCAGCCGTGATGCCCACCCCGGTTCTTCTTCCTTCCAGCGCTTTCTTTTTAATGTTTTTCCAGAGGTTGATCTCCACCCTTTTCAACTCCTCATCCTCCGGGTCCGCATAGATCTTGTCCAGGATGGCTTCCACCTTCTCCAGCTCCAGATCGATGATATCGTCCATCATCCGCTGTGCCAGTCCCACATGTTTCCTGAACTTTTCCCAGTTGAACTTGGCCTGTCCGGTAAACGGCTCATCCACGTAACTGTAAAGATTGATCGCCAGTAACCTGCAGCTGTCGTAGGGACAGAGGGGAATTTCACCGCACGGATTGGTGGAGACCGTTCTGAAGCCCAGGTCGGAATAACTGTCCGCAACCGATTCCCTTGTCACGGTGTCCCAGAAAAGGACCCCAGGTTCGGCCGATTTCCATGCGTTGTGCACGATCTTCTGCCAGAGGGTCCTGGCATCGATTTCCCTGGTAAAGGTGGGATTATCCGAATAAATGGGATACTGCTGCATGAATGGCGTGCCATCTACCACGGCCTGCATAAATTCGTCACTGATCCTGACGGATACATTTGCCCCTGTAATCTTTCCCGTTTCCAGCTTGGCATCAATGAATCTTTCCGCATCGGGATGCTTGATGGAAATGCTCAGCATCAGGGCGCCCCTTCTTCCGTCCTGGGCCACCTCCCGCGTTGAGTTCGAATACCTCTCCATGAACGGAACCACACCCGTGGAAGAGAGGGCGCTGTTTAGGACCGGGCTCCCTGTGGGTCTGATATGGGAAAGGTCATGCCCCACTCCGCCGCGGCGCTTCATCAACTGCACCTGTTCCTGGTCGACCTTCATGATCCCTCCGTATGAATCAGCCGGACCTTCATGGCCGATCACGAAACAATTTGAAAGGCTTGCGATCTGGAAATTGTTCCCGATCCCCGTCATGGGCGATCCCTGGGGGACAATATACCGGAAGTTCCGCATCAGTTCGAACAATTCATCGTAGCTGAGCGGACCGGGATATTTTTTTTCGATCCTCCAGATTTCCGAAGCCAGCCGCCGGTGCATGTCATCCGGAGTACGTTCATAGATTTTCCCGTGGGAATCCTTCAGTGCGTATTTGCTTACCCAGACCCTGGCTGCCAGTTCATCACCCTGAAAATATTCCAGCGATGCTTTAAAGGCTTCATCGAAGCTGTATGTATGTCTTTGCTTCAGTGTTTCTTTCGCTTTTCCCTGCGATTTCACTTCCAGCTCCTTTTCCACAAACGTCAGGTTTTTCTCCGGTATCGCCTTTTCTGTCATCCTGTTCAATTTAAAGATTTCTGTTCCGCGGGGTGGGTCGTACTTTATAGGACACCAAAATAGTCAATGTGTTTTCGCCGATCAATTCTAATTTTCAACATGCCCCTCACTGATATGAACAAAAACATAAGTAATTGTTAAATAATATGTTAAAATCTGATTGCTGTCCGAAAAGAGATAAAAAGACCATCCTGTTCGCTGCCAATGAATCGAAAATTGAATGTTCCAAAAAGATGAACAAGGGGACCCTTCGGGGATCAGATTTCGGGAAATGAAATTAAGAAGAAATCAAGCGTGACATCGGTCAATTCTTACCGTTTTTATTAACAAAAAATTAACCCGGGAGCTAACCCTATTACAGTCAGACAAATGAGGTCTATCAGTATCATGGCGCTCCTCAATTAATTGATATCACATTCATTATCAATTGTTTCGTTCAGTCCACCCAAAAACATCACTTGTCTCTGGGGGAGAAAGAGAAGGGTATCCCTTTCGGGACACCCTCCTCCTGGATTGTTCCATTAATCCGGTATCCTCAGACTAGAAAATGTAACGCGCTCCCAGCTGAAGATACCAGCATTGATTGTAATTATAATTAGTGGTATACGACTCAGTCAGGTAATTGCCTTCTCCGTCCGTAGCCATTGAAAAGCTCGGGACATTGTTTTCATCCATGCCTTCATAGGTCAGGATCTGTCCGCCGCCATACATCACTTTACTAACACCCCATTTGCTGTTGATCAGGTTACCGAAGTTCAAAAAGTCAAGGGATAATTGTAAGGTATGTTTGGTTCCGCCTGCATTGATGCTGAAATTCTGCGCCAGGCGCAAATCAAAGTTATGCACCCAGGGGGCTCTTGCAGCATATGCTTCGGCATATTCCCCCTGGTGCCTGCTCAGATAACGATCCTGCTCGACAAAGTCGAAGAAAGCGTCTTCGTCCGCAGCAATGACAAACTCGATCTCACCCCTTTCACTCGGGATATATATCAGATCCGATGCATACCCATCGCCATTCATGTCATTCGTATACGTAAAGCTGTATCCGCCGGCTGAATATCCGGAATAGAACAGGTTAACTGATGTGGCCAAATGGTCGTTGGCATAGGGAATACTGTAGGAAACGGAAGCAATGGCCTTGCTTGGAATCACGTACTGCGAACGCTGAACCCAAGGCAGATGCGGGCCGTTGACCTGGATCGCACCATTGTATGCAGAAGCTGCGTTGCTGCCCGGCATCCCTGAGATCTCATTCGACTCGGTAAGGGTATACGCCGCCATCACATTCAGGTTTCTGACAGGTTCAGCGGTCACAGAAATATTTCCGATTGCTCCCCAGCCATCGCTGTTATTGGCCAGTACGTAGGCATTTCTCGAAGTATATTCAAGTACGCTGTCAGGGGGATAGATATACCTGTCATCAGGTCCGCTGAAACGCTCCCAGGAAGCATCGGGCTCTTTCAGGTTGTAGTTCTCCAGCATGACGCCATTGATGTTATTCGTGTAAATGCCTTCCAGTGTAACCGAAAGCGGAAATGATACCGGAACATCGACATCCACTGCCAGTGAAGTTTTCCACACCTGGGGCATTTTAAATTCTGGGTCGATCCCGTTCACATCCCGCGGCAGTACGCCCTGTTCGGGAGTAATCGTATTGGGCAGGTCCAGCGTACTGATCATTTCATCCACATCGGTGATCATCGGCCCTGCAAGGGATGCCAGCACCGGATCTTCGCTTGTGACATTCCCGTCGGCATCATACCGGGTAACAGCTGCATAACTGCCCTGTACCATTCCAGAATTGGTCGGCATGTTGGTGAAGAAGACCAGGGGCAGCCTTCCTGTAAAAAGACCTGTACCTCCCCGAAGTTTCAATGTCTGGTCGCCCATGACATCCCAGGTGAAACCAACCCTCGGCGAAAACTGGACATTTGCATCAGGCCATTCGCCGGTATCGATCTTCTTACCACCGAAGTCCAGTTCATAGATCGCGTTGTTTGTGATCACGTTATCCACATATTTCAGATAATCGGCACGGATCCCGTATGTTAATTTGAGATCGGAATTCACGCTCCATTCATCCTGGAGATAAAGACCAAACTGATTAAACGCAACTTCCGCAGCCGGATTTTGCTCCCCGTCGTACCCGTATGTCAGGGCAAAATCCCTGGGTGCTGCCTGGTTCAGGAAATCGTCAAGACTGGCATACCGGTAATACCCCGTACCGTTCCGCATGTAGGAGTTGTTTGCCATCTGGTATTCATACCTGAACCCTGCTGTAATTCTATGATTATCCAGATAATAGGTCAGGTTGTCCGTGACGTTGAAAATATTGTTATTGACACCATTGTTCCATGTGAACAATTCATAACCTGCGGAAATATAGGGTTCGAGGATCTGGCTTCCGTCGGTGTTCACTCCGTACATGATGTCGATAAACGGGAACTTCTCAGAATTGGATCCACGGATATCATTGATTTTTGAATAGGTGACCAGGAACTGGTTCGAAACCTTTTCCGAGATCCGGCTGTTCAGGTCCAGTGAAACTGAATTTACAATGTTATCCATTGAATAGAGGGAATTGGAGAAAGCCATGGAGTATAAAGAAATCCGGTCCATATTCCTGTTACGGAAACCGGCATCGGTCGAATTGCCGTTTGTCTCGTTCCATGCCATATTCTTGGTATAATTATACCGGACACTCAATTTATTGTCATCATTGATGTTCCAGTCGATCCTGGCCAGCAGCTTCCTGTTGCTCTCGTTTGCAGGGTAATCGGTATACGAACCGGGATCATAGTCATAATTATCGATTAAATGCCGCCTGACCGCTTCCATATCCGTGGTGCTGGCACGCGAAAGCAGCTCTTCGGTATCGGCAACGCCGTTTTCCGAAGGCCTCCAGGTGACGATCTGTCCCGGACGCAATTCGTATTCTCCGTTCACGAAGAAGAACAGTTTGTTTTTGATGATCGGCCCGCCCAGGGTAATACCGTAAACATTTTTCGATTCTTCATCACGATCACCGAAATCCACATCACCAATCTTATTGCCCCGCAGATTCTGGTTGGTAAAATAGGTGTAGGCAGAACCTCGAAATGTGTTGGTCCCCGATTTGGTAATGGCATTGATCCCTCCCCCGATAAAATTTGTCTGGCGGACATCGAAGGGGGCAATGACCACCTGCATTTCTTCAATCGCATCCAACGAAATGGGATTCCCACCCCCCGGCAGATTTGAACTCAGTCCGAAGTTGTTGTTGAAATTGGCACCATCCACCGTGAAATTTGTGGAACGGCCATCACCACCTGCGAAGCCCATGCCATTTGAAAATGGAGAAATCTGGGCTATGTCGGAAATGCTCCGGTCAATGGTGGGCATGGTATTCAACTGTTCGTTTGAAATATTGGTGGTGGCCCCGGTCTTGCTGGTACTGAATTTCGAAGGCCTGGAACCAATGATCGTCACTTCCAGTACATCCACAGCACTTTGCTTGATTTGCGCATTTAAATTGAATGCTTCCCCTAAGTACAATGTGATATCTGTATAAGAGGCGGTTGCGTAGCCCACAAATGAAACATTCACAGTGTATGGCCCGCCTGGTCGCATTCCCTGCAAATTAAAACGGCCCTCGTTATTGGTAACAGTTCCGTACTGTGTACCGGAAGGTTCATGAACAGCCACCACCGTTGCACCAGCAAGGACTTCGCCCGATTCTGCTGTAACTGTGCCATTCATCCCTGAAGTCGTCACCTGCGAATAACCAGAAAGTGTTATCAAGCAACCGACCAGAAACGTTAGGATTAACTTCTGCATGTTTTTCATAGATTAGAGGTTTGTTAAGGTTATAATGCGTGCAAAAATAGATTTCATCATCGAATTCTGAATGAAGCGAATGTTAAATGTTGTGCATAACACTGATAGGTGCATTAAAAATAACCAGAAATTGAATCCTGACCGCTGTTTTACAATGGTTCGGCCCCTGAAATTTTGCACACGTTATCAATAATGAAAGCCGTGGATCCAAGCCTTTCAGACACGTATCTGCGTGCCTTTTCAGAGGCGGTTTTCAACAGGTCCGGATTTTCGAGCTGTTGACAAACTGTGGATAACAATCCTTCTTTGTCAGGAACCGGGAAGGCGGCCCCCATCCCCGACAGTTCCACCGCTTCCCTGAATTTCCCGTACCTTGGTCCGAAAATTACCGGCAATCCGTAGGCCGCAGCTTCCAGGACATTGTGGATCCCTTTGCCGAATCCCCCTCCGATATAGGCCAGTGTTCCGTACCTGTAGAGGTAGGACAGCTGCCCGATGGTATTCACGATCACCACCCTGGTACCCGCCGGAATGCCTTTCCCCGATTCCGTGAAATACATTGCCCGGGGAAAGTGATGCCGGAAATGCTCCAGGTGTGCCGGATCAACTTCGTGCGGTGCAATGATCCACCGGATGTCTTCAGGCAGCTTCCGGAATGCATATTCCAGCAGCTGTACATCTTTTTCCCATACACTGCCCGCAATGATCACCCGCGATTGTCTGGTCCATGCATCCAGCGCATCATGGGTAAAGGTTGTCCGGACCACCCTGTCCACCCTGTCGAAACGGGTGTCGCCCGCCACGCTGACAGACGTAATCCCCTCATCCTCAAGCAATTTTTTCGAGGACTCGTCCTGCACGAATATCCGGGTGAAACAATCCAGGAATTTTCTGTACCACCCGCCGTACCATTTAAAGAAGAGCTGGTCACGGCGGAAGTTTCCCGATGCCAGAAAGAGGGGAACACCTGCTTTTTTCAGCGTGTGAAGGTAATGGAACCAGAACTCGTACTTGATGAAGACGGCCATCTCCAGCGACAGGGCCCCTGTGAACCTGGCCGCATTCTTTGCCGTATCCAGGGGCAGGTACATCACCTGATCGGCCCCGTCATAATTTTTCCGCTTCTCGTACCCCGAGGGAGAAAAGAAAGTCAGCAGGATCCGGTGACTGGGCATCCTTTTCCGGATTTCCTCCATGAGGGGTCTGCCCTGTTCAAATTCCCCCAGGGATGCGCAGTGGAACCAGATGACCCGTTCCCCTTTCTGAAAAGCCCCGGCAAGCTTCCTGTACCATCCCCGCCTTCCCCGGAGCCACAACCTGGCTTTCCGGTTCCAGGCAGAGGCGAGCAGGATTCCCGCCCAGTAACTCCTGATGGCTATGTCATAGAGAAGTCTCATCACCCGGTTTTTTCTATATCGCCGGAGGTCAGCCGGCTCACGATCCATACGGCAAGGATGGCAAGCACCCATGAAACGAACCGGACACTGATCTGGGCATCCAGTGCAGGGAGCTCGGACCAGACCACCGTGGATGTGAAACCCGTTACCATGCCCGCGATCACACCCTGGTAGGTCACTTTCTTCCATGTAAGCAGCAGGAGCACCGCCGGCCCGAACGAAGATCCCAGTCCCGCCCATGCATAGGAGACCATGGAAAAGATCAGTTTATCGGAGGTCAGTGCAATGATGAACCCGGTGAGCCCGACCACAATGGTGATGATCCGGCTGCCTCTGAGCAGCGCACGGTCCCCCACTTCCCGGTGCAGTGTCCGGTGAAAAAAGTCCTCGATCACGGAAGAGCTGATGACAAGCAGCTGGCTGTCGGCCGTAGACATCATTGCCGCAATGGCACCGCTCACAAAGATTCCCGCGAGCCAGGCAGGAAGGAGCTCATTGGCCAGGTGGGGCATCACTTTTTCAATGTCATCGAACATCCCCTGCCCGTACAGGCCCGCCCCGATCACACCGATGATCACCGCTCCCGTGAATGCCGGGATGGCCCAGGCGATGGCAATCCTCCTGGAGATCTTTATCTTCTCGGCCGACTTGATGGACATGAACCGGGTCAGCAGGTGGGGCTGCCCCATGTAGCCGAATGCCCAGCTGAGTCCGCTGATGATCAAAGCTGCCGCCGCCCAGCCGGTTCTGCCTCCGGTCAGGGAGGTCAGCGGGTGTCCCTCCTCGGCCACCAGTCCCGCCAGCTGTCCGGCACCGCCACCCTCCTCCATCAGCTCCACCAGCCCCACCAGGGGCAACACCACAAGGGTTCCGATCATAATGATCCCCTGGATCATATCGGTCCATGCCACCGCAAAAAATCCACCCATCATGGTGTAAAAAATGATCACCATGGCGCCGATGACCATCCCCGTTTTCTGACTGATTCCGAAGGTGACATTGAGGATCTTTCCCGCCCCGTTGAACTGTGCGGAAAGATAGAAGATGAAGAAAAAGATGATGATAAAGGTTGCCAGCACACGGATGGCCGCCTGTCCTCTTCCGAACCGGCTGGCCAGAAATGTGGGAAGGGTGATGGATGCATACTGTTCGCTCTGCTGGCGCAATGCCCTGGCAATAAAAAACCAGTAGAAGATGATGCCGGATACGCATCCCAGTGCCGTCCAGAACTCAAGTAATCCGGAAGCATAAGCTGCCCCTGGCAATCCGAGCAACAGCCAGGCACTTTCCCCTGATGCTCTTTCGGAGAAGGCCACCACCCACGGATTGAGCCTCCTCCCGGCAATAAAAAAATCCTCGTGTGATTTGTTGATGCGGTAGGTGATGAACCCGACGACCAGGATGATCACCAGGTAGAAGATAAAACCGAGGAGCGCAAAATTCATCCCCTAATATAGAAAAAAACAGTCACTCCGGTCACTTCCCCTCGGGCCGTTAACGGGGCACTTTCCCCTGTGTTCAATCGGGAAATTCCGGGGTTCCGTCGGACTGGTACACGTAATCCATGACCACCTCGCTGTAGAGGTCCCCCGACTCGCCCTGCAGGGTGTTGATGTCCTTCACGAGAAGTTTCACATAATTTCCCAGGGATGTCTGCTGTATCCACACCTGGAAAAGCTCGACGGTGTCACTGACGGTCTCGAACTGAAGCCCCTCTTCCACCTCTTTGTAATCATCATAAAATGACCGGGCCTCCGCCAGCGTGGGA
>Ga0272443_10002066_pt1 | contig 26793 bp, 26 predicted proteins | sample SSMAcet12_FD_193581 | JGI IMG/M metagenome (GOLD analysis project Ga0272443, IMG submission 193581) | Marine sediment archaeal communities from Little Sippewissett salt marsh, Falmouth, MA, United States - SSM-Acet-12 | ecosystem: Environmental > Aquatic > Marine > Wetlands > Sediment ... | reverse complement strand
CACGCCCTTACGAGCAAGGGATTTTAAGTCCCTTGTGTCTACCAATTCCACCACTTCGGCGCGCTAGTCATACTAAACCGCCCGGTTATGATGAGTCAACTATACATCTCTTATTTACTTTCATTATCTTGTATGGAATGCGATAGTTCTGTACTATGGCAGATAAGGAGATGAGTGATGCTTGAACCTTCGGATCTGAGGGCTATAGACGAGAATTTTCCCTTCTGGAAGAATCTCAATGACAGTGATAAGACCACATTACTCCAGGGGACGATTAAATTCACTCATAAAGCCGGGGATGTCGTCCATGAGGACAGAAACGTCTGCACAGGACTCCTTCTCGTCCTTTCGGGCCAGCTGCGTGTCTATATCGTCAGCGAAACAGGTAAGGAGATCACACTATACCGGCTGTTTGACCGGGATGTCTGCGTCCTCTCCGCCTCCTGTCTGATACGGAACATCACATTCGATGTCTATGTCACTGCGGAAAAGGACACTACCATGCTCCGTGTAGCCACAGACAGCTTCAAGACAGTCGGGGCTATCAACCCGGAAGTCCTGGACTTCACGAACCAACTTGTTTCGTCACGTTTCAGTGATGTGATGTGGATAGTTGAACAGATAGTCTTCATGAGCTTCGACAAGCGTCTCGCCATGCGCATAATCGAACTATCGGCGATTGCGGAAAGCGACACTTTCAAGATCACTCACGAGGCTCTCGCCAGAGATCTCGGAACGGCTCGGGAGGTAGTGACAAGAATGCTCAAACGCTTCCAGGAAGACTCCCTTCTCACCCTTTCGAGGGGAGGCATCACGATCACTGACCGGGATGCCCTCTACGCACTCACTTAGAGATCAAGCATGGCACGAACGATCATCTCGTTACGTACGCCTTCTTCCCGAGCTACCACCTTACCGTCTCTGAACGCGAGAATCGTCGGAATAGTCATGATCTGATACTCTTCTGACAGGTTTTCATTGGGGTCAACATCCACCATGCAGATCTTCGCTTTCGACCTATCGAGATCTCCGTCAAGCGCATAGAGAATTCCCTCCTGCACCTTGCAGAACCCGCACCACTTTGCCCAGAATTCCACGATCACGGGAATCTCGGAGTCCACCACCTGCTCTTTGAAGGTTTCTTCATTCACATCGACTATCATACAGCATCTATCTCCTGATGTTTCTATCAATTGGTATCGAAACAGAAGATACGTGTAAAGAGGTCCTCAGGTATGTAACAATATCACCATGGCAGCAAAGTCCTTGTCAGGAATCCGGATAATCCGTACAGTGACAGGTATGAATGTACTTCCCGGACTGATAGACTCCCATTTTCATCTCTCAGAAATCGAAAAACGCGAGGTGCCCGCAGTGGACGTGTGCTCCTCACTTGTCGAACACGCCTTTGCCGGAGGACTGAACATCTCACTTGAATACAGCGACCTAGTGGAGAAACAGTCACTCCTGGCTCATTTCCCGATGCTTCGCACAGGGTACGGGCTCGGACCATGGGCCGCTCAGGGAGATGAGCCTATCGACCATCTGCTCAGTCGTCTCGAAAAGGAGCTCAGTGAGTATCCTGCAGACGGGATCGGTGAAGCAGGGCTCGATTACTACTGGAACTACGGAAGCGCTGAGAGACAGACCGAACTGTTCGAAGGACAGATACGGCTCGCCTCACAGCTTTCCAGACCGATCATCATCCACTCCCGTGATGCTGATAAGGATATGAAAGCAATTCTGAAAAACACAGCATTTCCAGCCTCCGGTATCATCCACTGTTTCTCGGCGGACAGAGACTTTGCACGAACAGCCCTTGATGCAGGTCTGTACATCTCCTTTGCCGGGCCCGTGACATACAAGAAGAACAGTGAACTCAGGGAAGTCGCTGCCTTTGTCCCCTCCGACAGGATCCTGGTCGAAACTGATGCACCCTACCTTGCACCCCAGGCAATGAGGGGAAAGACGAACCTGCCGCTCTATGTCTCCTATGTCGTACAGGAGATCGCCCGTGTCCGTGCTGTCGGGCAGGAACAACTTATCGGACAGATCGCTGACAACTTCAACTCACTGTTCCCGTAAGGTCATTTTCAGGCCGTATGTACACATCCGCTTACCCATGAAAAGGTACAAAACAGATACATTTCGAATGATTCTTGGCAGTATCACAAGAAGGTCAGTTGACCAATAGCAGCGTTTGACTGTAGGTTACAGGTACACGAGTACATATGAAGGAGAAAACCTATTATGATTTCTTACAAAGAACTAGGACTTGTAAACACGAAAGAGATGTTTGCCAAGGCCGTGAAGGGCGGATATGCCATCCCAGCATATAACTTCAATAACCTTGAACAGCTTCAGGCTATCATCCAGGCATGTGTTGCAACCAAGTCTCCCGTCATCCTCCAGGTATCACGGGGAGCACGAGACTATGCAAACATCAACCTGCTTCGCAACATGGCGAAGGGGGCATCAGAATATGCCAAGGAACTCGGGTACGAAATCCCCATCACCCTCCACCTTGACCACGGCGATTCGTTCGAGACCTGTAAAGAATGTATCGACAACGGTTTCTCCTCGGTCATGATCGACGGTTCACACCTTCCGTACGATGAGAATGTGGCTCTGACAAAAAAGGTCGTGGAATACGCTCATGCACACGATGTGACAGTTGAAGGCGAACTCGGTGTTCTTGCCGGCATTGAAGATGATGTCGTCGCTGAACACTCTACCTACACTCAGCCCGAGGAAGTTGTTGATTTCGTCAGCAAGACCAATGTTGACTCGCTTGCGATCTCGATCGGCACAAGCCACGGTGCCAACAAGTTCAAGCCGGAACAGTGCACACGCAACGAGGATGGAGTCCTCATTCCTCCCCCACTCAGATTCGACATCCTGGCTGAAATCGAAAAGCAGCTTCCGGGGTTCCCCATCGTCCTTCACGGTTCGAGCAGTGTACCTCAGGAGTACGTGACGATGATCAATGAAAATGGTGGAGCACTGAAGGACTCGGTCGGCATTCCCGAAGATCAGCTGAGACAGGCATCGAAAAGCGCAGTATGTAAGATCAACATCGACAGTGACGGTCGTCTTGCAATGACTGCCGCCATCAGAAAGGTCCTTAACGACAAGCCCGGTGAGTTCGACCCGAGAAAGTATATCGGTCCTGCACGGGATGAGCTGAAGAAGATGTACATGCACAAGAACGAGAACGTACTCGGTTCTGCAGGAAACGCCTGATTCGCACAGACACGGAAAATACTTTCATGTATTGACACGCCCCTTTGACGTAAGACGGGGGCGTGTGATATAGTGGTGCTCGCAGGTCTTTTCCTGCACACCCAAATTTATGTTTCAGAAAGAAGGAAAAGGAGAAAGCTTGGCTAAACCTAGTAAAGAATTGAGAACAAACCGGCAGATTCGAGCACGAGAAGTCCGGCTCATAGACGCTGAGGGCAATCAGGCCGGGGTATTGTCTACTGTTTCCGCCATGCAGATGGCCGAAGAAGCAGGACTTGACCTCGTAGAGGTGTCACCAAATGCAAATCCTCCCGTCTGCAAGATTATCGATTACGGAAAGTACCGGTATGAGCAGGAGAAAAGAAATCGGGAAGCGAAAAAGCATCAGACCGTCATAAAACTCAAGGAAATCAGGATGCAGCCCAAGATTGAACGCCATGATATGGAGTTCAAGACTAAGGCTATTTCAGAATTCCTGGCGGAGGGAAACAAGGTCAAGGTATCAGTTCGATTCAGAGGTAGAGAACTTGCTCATACAGAACTGGGCAAGGTTGTGCTTGACAACATCCTCGCCCTTCTTGAAGAAAAAGAGGTCGGGTTCAATCTCGACAGACAGGCGAAGATGGAAGGAAGAATGATGTCAATGATCCTTTCTCCTTCTAAATCAAAGAAATAGTCGCTACCCGGAGATTGATCCGGGTATGACAAAATAACACGCAGGCCCAGGGGTACTTGTTCCCTGTGGTCGCGAAAAAGAGGTATATCATGCCAAAAATGAAAACAAGAAAGGCCGCTGCAAAGCGGTACAAGGTCACGGGAACAGGGAAGGTCCGCTACAAGAAGCAGGGTCTTCGTCACATTCTTACCAAGAAGAGCACCAAGAGGAAGAGAGATCTCAGACACACCGGTATTCTCAGTGAAGCAGAAACCAAGAAAGTCAAAGTTATGCTTCCCTATCAGTTTTAGGAGGAATGGACGATGCCAAGAGCAGTAGACGGAACAAAACATAAAAACCGAAGAAAAAAGATTCTCGATCAGGCAAAAGGGTACTGGGGAAGAAGAAGCACCAACTACCGTATTGCCAAGGATGCTGTTGCCAAAGCGGGACAGTATGCATACAGAGACAGACGTCGTAAGAAGAGAGACTTCAGAGCCCTCTGGATTGCACGTATCTCTGCTGGTGTACAGGCCGAAGGTCTCAACTACTCACAGTTCATGCACGGACTCAAACTTGCAAACATCGAGATCAACCGAAAAGTACTTTCCAACATGGCTATTGAAGACAAAGCCGCTTTCTCAAAGCTTGTTTCTCAGGTAAAAGAGGTGCTTGCGTAAGAAAGAGGTTTCAAAACCCCAAGGAGGTGGTGGAGATGACAACCCTCGATAAAGTACAGCTGCTCGAGCAGCGCATTATCAAGGCAGCTGTCCTGATAAGAAATCAGGAAAAGAAGATCGGTGAAATGCAGGATGAGATCGATGTTCTCTCGACTCATAATGAGGAGCTTCAGAAGTACACTGAGACCTTCAGTACCGACAGCAAACTCATTGAGGAGAGCATCAACAATGCCCTCACTCAGCTTGACTCGATTGACGGGCTCGATGACATTGACATCACCGGAATGCTTTCAGGGGACCTTGATGAAGCAGATAAGTTCACAAGCGGGGCTGCTATCGGTATCGATGAAGTCAGCCTTGATGATCTTACCTGATACTTTAGTGACAACCTTCCTGCGGAACCTCCTGAGAGGTTCCGTTTTTTTTACCGGTATGGTACCATTACAGCAGAAAGGGCATAGTGCGTAAGGCCTTGTGCTCTTTCCCGGATTTATGATATGAGTATGTTCCTGCGGTGTGTGTGATGAGACAATTCTCTTGGCTCAAAAAACACAGACGGGATGCGGTATAGGTGAGTTGAATTGCTCCCGGCAGTTTCGGCTGCTTTATGGGAACAGAATGCTCATCCCCAGGCAACCCACTTGAACCATCGGTTCAAGAGATCCTTCTCAAAACTGCACCGCAGGTTTTTTATCTATCCAAAGTTTCTTTTGGACACCAGGAAATATCCCATGAAAACAGAACCGATCAATGTAGCACTAGCAGATGTCAGGTATCTTCACCTTGCTGAAAAAGTTGAGACGAAAGAGAAGTCCTTCGTCTTCAAACCTGAGATAGCACTACCAGTACAGATCACGAACGATCCGAATCAGATCGATATAAGTGAAGGCATTTCGATAGCCCAGATAGCAAGCGGAATCATCAAAGTCCTTGCCTATGAACCCACGCATGAGCATATCGACTATTACACATCGCTGATCCTTGCCCTCCAGCCCGATATCGTTCATGAGCTCCAGATCGCAGGAGCAGCGAAAGGTGACAAGGGAGAACTCGATTTCGCCATTGAGCTGTATCTGGCAGCTCTCAGGCTCAACAGGATGATACCTGAGATCTATGTCAATCTTGCAACCCTTTATGCACGAAAGGCCAGAAAAGCTCAGGAGCAGGAAGAGAACGACGCATACGACGCGGCAGTACAGCAGCAGATCGCTATTCTCAAGGAAGGGCTTGACCGCCTTCCCACATCGCCTCTACTTCTCAGTGAATACGGTCTCGTTCAGCTCTTCCTCGGTAACGCCGACAGCGCTCTCGAGTATCTGACGAGTTATCTCGCCTATGCCCCTGAGGGGGAAAAGAAGGATATCATCGATAAACAGGTGACTCTCCTGAGAGAACAGAATGAGGATGAGAAAACCCTTCAGCAGGCGTTCGACGAGATGCAGCTGTCCAATGAAGAGCATGCACTTACGTTAATCGACACCTTCCTGATCAGAAACGATGGCAACTGGTCGGGACATTTTATCAGGGGATGGGCGCTCAGACGCCTGACCCGCTATGAGGAAGCACAGGAAGCCTTTCTGAAGTGCCTCTCGCTCGGTGCAGACAGCGGAGACGTCTACAATGAGCTCTCAATCTGCGCCCTTGAGACAGAGAACCGGGATTTGGCCAGAGACTATCTGGAAATTGCGCTGGAGAAGGAAGAAGGAAACCTCACCTACATATCCAATCTTGCTTTACTCTACCTGCAGGACAGCAAGTTCAATGAAGCTGCGGACCTGATCCTCCGTGGACGTGCCATAGACCCGGATGATCCAATGATAGCCTCCCTTGTGAGAGAACTGTCGAGTCGGGGAGGAATCGAACTGCCGAACCAGACGGAGGTGATTGATGGGTGATGTGGGTGAGATGACCACTCAGACGTTTGTATGTGCCACGGAAAATGAAACCAGGAATCTCGGCAGAAGAATCGGACAAAACCTACGTTCAGGATCTCTTGTCTCACTCACCGGCCCGCTCGGTGCAGGGAAGACGGTGATAGCAAAGGGTATCGCGCAGGCTTTGAACATCACCGAGCCTATCGTAAGTCCTACCTACACCCTCGTTCAGGAGTATGAAGGTGATATGGCATTGCATCATCTTGATCTCTACCGTATCAACGGAGCCGAGGATTTCGAAGGGATCGGCGGAGAAGAACTCCTGTATGAGGAGGGCGTTACCCTGATCGAATGGAGCGAGAAGATTGCGGAGCTCCTGCCATCTCACACCGTCTACATCACGATTTCCATCAATGACGCACAAAAACGACATATTGAGGTGAAAGGAATCGACCTATGAACACGCTTGCGCTTGATACATCCCATGACACCCTGCACCTTGCCTTAGAGGGGGATGGATTCTTTGATTCTGTCAGGTACACGGTAGGACGGAAGTTCACCGAGCAGCTGATGACGGAGATATCGCACCTGCTGGACAGACACGATCTACGTCCGGGCAATGTCGACCTGCTGATCTGCACCAAGGGGCCGGGTTCGTTCACGGGGCTTAGAGTTGCGATGGCCACGGTAAAGGGGATCTCTCTGGCATCATCAGCCCCCTATGTCAGCATCTCTACCCTCGAAACTTTCGCCCATCCGCTTTCTCTTCTATCAACTCCTGTCCTCAGCGTCCTTGACGCGAAGAAACACCGTTTTTATGCTGCCCTGTTCGAGCAAGGCAGACGGGTCACAGCCGACAGAGATCTGACCATCCGAGAGATTGGTAACTTAGTCACACAGCTGGACCAGGTAGTCATAACGGGTCCCGATGCCCCTGAGCTTATCTCTCAACTCACACCTATAAAGAATGAATTTGATGTTTTTCCTGTTATAATAGAAGATAATGAGCAAAAAAGATCATACGGGCCAGCGATGATAGCCCTCGGTAAGGCTTTGTACGAAACAAGCGGTGCTGATGATATAGCGAGCGGGCCGACCTATGTACGATTGAGCGATGCTGAGGTATCTTTATTAGAGAAACAAAAACATCACATACATATGAACTAACTATACGAGGTATTTTCATGAGTGAACTCAAAGAGAACGAAAAAGTTGACATCATCATTATCGGCGGAGGACCGGCAGGCCTCTCTGCAGCTCAGTACGCAGCGCGTGCAGGTCTTACAACCTATATGATTGAAGAAATGGCGCCCGGCGGACAGACCCTCATCATTGATGACCTTGAAAACTACCCGGGCTTCGATGAACCCATCAGCGGTTTCGAACTCTCCGATAGGTTCCATCGTCAGGCTGAGAACTTCGGTGCAAAAGTCATCCTCTCATCAGTAGATGCTGTAATCAGAAACGATAACGACTCCTTCACCGTAAAGACACCCTCACAGGACTACACTGTTCCTGTTGTGATCATGGCAACCGGGGCAAAGAGAAAACTGATCGGGGCTCCCGGAGAGAAGGAATACCAGGGAAAGGGGGTCAGCTACTGTGCGACCTGTGACGGACCCTTCTTCAGAAACAAGAAGATCCTGGTTGTCGGAGGTGGAGACAGCGCCTGCGACGAATCCCTGTTCCTGTCCAAGCTCACTGAACATGTGGTGATCATTCACAGAAGAGACCGATTCAGAGCGCAGAAGAGTATTGCTGACAATGTTAAGCATAACGATCATATAGAGACCCGCTTCATGCATACACTCAACGAGATCAAGGGTGATGGAAAGAAAGTAACTCATGTTTCCCTGCACAATGTAGAGACAGGGGAAGACTACGACGAACCTTTTGATGCCGTGTTCATTTTCATCGGAGCCAACCCGTCGACTGCACTCGTACCATTTGCAGGACTTGATGCTGACGGGTACATCGTAACCGATGACCATATGCGCAGTAACGTCCCGGGACTCTTTGCGGCAGGAGATGTGAGAAACGGTATGTTCAAGCAGATCATCACGGCAGCCAGTGACGGTGCAATAGCAGCACATGCAGCTGCTCAGTACATCGATGAGCTGAGAGGCCAGGCGTACGTCTAGGGCACCCGAAACAGAGGCTATGGAGAGAACAGCGAAAGGCAGCTTCCGCTGTTCTTTTTATGTTTCTTTCAAAGAGAATATATCACAGCAACTTTCCGTATCTTCTGTACTTCTTCCCAGCCTTCTCTCTCTCCCAGAGTACACCCCAGTCACCTGAACTCTCTACTTGAGATCTCGGTGGAAGAGAATCTTTCTTAAGGCTTTATATTTTTTACATTGATTGTAGGTTTCCAGGCGAAATTCCTTGACCATACCTGTTCTTCAATGCTCTAATTAGAGTATGAAGATTTATATGGTAACGAGTGAAGCCGTCCCGTTCTCTAAATCGGGAGGGCTTGCTGACGTCTCTTCATCCCTCTCAATTGCATTGAGCGAGGTGGCTGAACATACAGTCAGACTCATCGTTCCCCTGTATGGGCTGACAGACAGAAGCAGGTTCCCCCTGAGTCTATCACCTGTCACCTGTACCGTCCAGGTAGCGGACAAGGAAGAAGAAATCCGGTTTTACACAACACAGATGAAGGGCGTTGAAGTCTTCTTCATAGATCATCCCTGGTTCTCGAGCCGCAGGGGAATCTACGGAGACACAAGTTATGCCCCCTACCCTGACAATCTCCTCAGATACATTCTGATGTCTAAGGCGGCGCTGGCCTTGTGCACAGCCACAGGTTGGATACCCGATGTGTTCCACTGTCATGACTGGACAACCGGGTTCCTTCCCTACATGATCAAACACGACCCCGCATTCATGCATACAACGAGTGTGTTCACCATCCATAACCTTGCCTACCAGGGGGAGTTTCCCCGACTTGACCTCCTCCTTGCCGATATGAAAGCAGAACGCACATTATTGAGCGGGGACAGTATCGATGCGAGAGTGAATATGCTGAAAGCGGCTCTTGTCCATGCTGATATCCTGACTACAGTGAGTCCTACATACGCCCAGGAGATACAGGAGGAAGAACAGGGCTGCAACCTCGACAGAATCCTGGCAAGCAAGAGCAATCGCCTGTTCGGTATCCTTAATGGGATTGATACGGAAGAATGGGACCCGAAGAAGGATCCTCTCATAAGCCATCACTTCTCGCCTGACAGCATGAAGGGTAAGGCCCTATGCAAATCAGATATACAGAAACGATTCAACCTTCCCGTCGAACCGGAAACCCCGCTTATCGGGATGATCAGCCGTCTGGCTGAGCAGAAGGGGTTTTATGAACTCTGTCAGGGTTCGCCATCACCCCTTGAAAGAATGATCACTGACCTGGGAGTACAGATACTCATTATCGGGACAGGAGATGAGAAGATCGAGCAGAAGCTTACCAGCCTGGCACATATTCATACCAGTCTATCGGTCAATCTGGTGTTCAGCAATGAGGCTGCTCATGCGGTGGAGGCTGGAAGCGACCTGTTTTTGATGCCCAGCCGATATGAACCATGTGGACTGAACCAGATGTATTCGATGCGTTACGGAACAGTTGTAGTGGCCAGAAACACAGGGGGGCTCGCCGACTCGATCATTGATGCGGATATGGAACATGGAACCGGTTTCCTCTACAGCGACATCAGTGGCGCCAGCCTGTACGAGGCGGTCGAGAGAGCAGTGAGAGCTTATCGGGAGGACCGGGAGAGTTTCGACACCATGAGGATTCGCGGAATGAAGAAAGATTTTTCCTGGGAGAACTCTGCACAGGAATACCACAAAGTTTATTCGACCATCGTAAAGGGGTGAAACATGAAGAAGCAAAATACTGTCGCTATAGTACTTGGAGGTGGAAAAGGAACTAGATTGTATCCTTTGACGAAGGACAGAAGCAAGCCCGCAGTACCTTTTGCAGGGAAGTACCGGCTCGTCGACATCCCGATATCGAACTGTATCAACAGCGGATTTAAAAAGATCTATATACTTACCCAGTTCAACTCCGCCTCCCTGCACAACCATATTTCTAACACCTATATATTTGACACCTTCAGCAACGGGTTCGTAGAAATACTGGCAGCTGAACAGACCTTCCACAGTAACGACTGGTATCAGGGTACTGCCGATGCTGTAAGAAAGAACCTGAATCACTTCAGGGATCAGGATGCAGAATACTATATCATCCTCAGCGGAGACCAGCTCTACCGGATGAACTATGATGATATGCTGCAGACTCATATCAAAAGCGGAGCCACACTGACAATTGCCGCAAAGACGATCAGTCGACAGGAAGCTACCGGTCTCGGGATCATGAGATGTGATGAAGAAGGGATAGTCAAGAAGTTCTATGAGAAACCGGCACCGGATGTTGATATCGATGAATACAAGGCATCAGAGAAACTGATACAATCATCCCTCGGAAGAGACAGAAACGCTTCGAATGAATACCTTGCTTCGATGGGCATCTATATCTTCAATGCCCGAGAAATGGAAAAGATCCTTGAAGCCAACAAGTCAGCTGATTTCGGAAAGGAAATCATACCCGAAGTCATCGAGACAAGTAAAGTTGCAGCCTATGTGTTTGACGGTTTCTGGGAGGATATAGGAACGATCAAAGCCTTCTATGACACCAACATTGATATTGCATCAATCACCCCGGCTTTCAATTTCTATGATGAGAGTGCTCCGATCTACACGCACAGACGACACCTGCCGGCAACCAAGGTGAACTTCTGTAATATCAGCAGCTCGCTTACCAGTGAAGGCTCCATCATCACCAATGCATATATAGTGAACTCAATAATCGGTGTCAGAACGCTCATCGAATCAGGCGCTTCACTGGATGGTGTCTACTGTATGGGGGCCTCATACTACGAATCAGAAGAAGAAAAGGTTTCGAATGCGAAAAAGAAGATCCCGAATATCGGTATCGGAAAGGCCACTATCATCCGTAAGGCCATCATCGATCAGAATGCAAGGATCGGCGACGGGTGCAGGATCGGAATAGATGATGTCGAAAGAGAGGATGGTGATTACACCAACTACTCTATCCATGATGGTATCATCATCATCCACAAGAATGCGATCATCCCTCACGGGACAATCCTCTGACAATGTGATACCGGCTTCTCAGCGGAGAAACGTTCCCGGGGGTTCCTCCCCGGGATCATTTTATATCAGGACACCCTTTGGATAGAGAAGATGCACCCCGGCAATGGCCAGCACGGCAAAGCCGAGGTTTCGTTTGTGCAGTTCTATAGTAGAGTGTCCCAAACGGATAAAATCCTTAGGGGACAATTTTTTACTTTCTTGTTCACGATCCTCCTGTGTACGCGGGACAATGATAATCCCAAGACTGAATACAGGGAAAAGGAAAAGGGCGACAGCGGGAATGAACTCACCTAGAAGCACAGGTCCCGGCGCAACGGGGAAAAGGAGGTTCGCCACAGCCAGCAGGAGGTACAGAGAACCGAGGGCCATGAGCCGTCTGCGGTTACCTGTCAGGTAATTTTTGGTCTTAAGAAGTGTTATGTATTTCCATCCATAATAGTCAGAGAGAAATACGACCGCTTCGGCGACCAGTGCGATCATGGTAAGGAAGTACAGCTGAATCATCCCCGCACACCCTTCTTTTCTGCAAGAGCATAGGCTGCTGCGACATAGTCGGTAAGAATCTGGCTATCGAACCAGCGACGTTCTTCCCGTGCCAGTTCACCCGCCTTCTGGTGAAGAAGCACTCCACTCACCGCGGCATCACCTACATCAAGACCTCCAGCGACCAGCGCACCAATAATACCGCTGAGAACATCTCCGCTGCCGGCGACTCCGAGCGCGTTGTTGTTTCCCTGGACGACAACCGGAACCGGTTCCTCTTTTCTGCCGTCTACGATCCACACGATATGACTCTTGTAGACAAGAACGACCTTCAGTGCACGTGCTATACTCTTCAGGGCACCGGCAAAGGCCTCCGGAGTCCCTCCGGGACCCGAATCCTGCGCCCATAAAGGCATCGACAGCCTCTCGAGCATGTTTCTCAGTTCTCCGGGGTGTGGAGTGAGGACAAGCGGAGGAAGCGATGCAGTAACGATACGTTTCTCTGCTACCAGAAGGGCAAAGGAAGCAAGCGCATCCGCATCAAGGAGCACAGGTACCGTCCCGTTGAGGATTTCCTGCAGCTGTCTCTCTCTACCCTTTCCCCATCCGGGACCACAAACGACAGCATCATAACCTTTGAGCGAATCTGCCTTGACCGGAAGGTGATCCTCCACTGTATGCACTATCAGCGAAGGCTTATCCTTCTTGATCACTTCAGCTACCTTCTCATCGGTGAACACCGACACGAGACCGACTCCACTGCTGAAAGCCGAGAAGCTTGTGAGCTGCACTGCCCCGCTATACTTCTCGGATCCTCCTAACAGGGCCATGTGCCCTCTGGAATTCTTATATTCCTGTGCTGTAAAAGCCGGAATCTGGACATCCTGGAATCGGGCAAGGAGGGCTTCAGGAGAGACGCTATCCAGGAGTGAAAGAGGAAACGAAGGATTCACCACTTTTATCTCGCCCCAGGCTCTTCTGAAGGCAGGAACATATGCCCCATACTTTTCCAGACCGAAGGTCAGAGTAATATCAGCTTCCACATGGGCCATCGTGGCAGGCAGCTGATCGCTATACCCGCTGGGGACATCTACCGACACAATGTGGGCACCCCGTTCTCTCTGGGCGTTGATGGCATGGAAGAGAGCAGCGGTGGCATCGGTCACTTTCGAATGCAGTCCGGTTCCCAGTATACCGTCAATGATCTGATCAGCCTGTTCCAGCATCACCAGAGTTCTGGAATCGAGTTGTCCGTCTGTAAATGAAATCTCGTGCGTATCCAGTTTCAGGTTCTCGATGATCTGCCGGTGCACGATCGATGATTGAGAGAGGTGAGTTCCCAGTAGAAGGATCTGTATCTGCCTCCTGCCGCTTAAGTAGGCCTCCCGAGCCATAACAAGAGCATCTCCCCCGTTATTCCCGCTGCCGGCAACCACCACCAGCGTGGCAGAGGGATCGGCCGATCTACCGGAAAGCTCTATCATCCGGTGATACCCCTTCACCCCGGCATGCTCCATGAGAAGGAGAGAAGGGATCATATACTCGTTCATCGCCCTCTCGTCAATATCTTTCAACACCTGTGTGCTTACCAGCGGCTCCATGCCTGTATAGTACAGCGAACACTCACAGGGGTCAATGAATTGATATAACTATGCTGTTCTTCTGTCGCACGATAGCGACAGACTGTGCTACTATCAAGTGAAGAAGGAGGAAAGGAATGGGTTCAACAGTGAGATTCGGTGTCTCCATGGATAAGGAGCTCGTTGATGCACTTGATGAGCTGACACTGGCGTATGATTTTCCCAACAGATCTCAGACTATCCGTCATATGATTCACGAGGAGGTCAGAAGGCACGGGGCTCAGGATGAGAGTGTCGAAGTGACAGCCATCGTTTCACTTCTGTACAAATCAGATACTCATCTGAACCGGGTACCCGTAGATAGCTACCCGAGCCTCTCGATTCATACGAATCTCCAGTCGCATATCACCAAGGATATCGTGCTGAAAATCCTCGTTGTGAGAGGTCTCTCGGGAGATGTTACCAGGTGGGCTTCTCAGGTGATGAAAAGTGCCCATGTCGTTGGGAATGTGTCAGTGGTCGCCATCGATTCCATGGTTGAAGATTTCAGCTGGTAAGAGCTTGTGTCTGTACAGAACCTTTGCAAAGGTGAAAGTGAGAACCAGCGTTACGGTAAAGTAACCCCGCAGGTCTTCTGCGATGCTGCATACCTCCCGGAAAAAGTCAGGTCAACACACTTGACGAACGTTCCAGGTCTGATTATTCTTGGGTTGTCTTGGGGTGGTCGATAACGACCTGAGATTATACCCGTCGAACCTGATCTAGGTAATGCTAGCGAAGGGATACACAGATAATCGACAATCCGAATAATCCCCACAGACAGAATCTTACTTCAAGGAGGTAGTATTGTGAATTATCGCATTCTACTCACGACGGTATTTCTGGCTGTAATCCTGAGCTTTTCAGCGACAGCTGCGGGCACAGCAGAAATAAAAAACAATGACGTTACGGAACTGACCGTGTACGCCTACGATTCTTTTGTAGGGGAATGGGGACCTGGAACAGCCATCGCACAGGCCTTCGAAAAAAAGACCGGCATCAGAGTGAACATGGTATCGGCAGGCAACGGCGGAGAACTGCTGACCAGGCTGGAGTTTGAAAAAAGCTCACCTAAAGCTGATGTGATCATAGGCATAAGCGAGGAACTGACTTCTCGGGCCATCAAATCCGGTCTTCTCGAATCCTATGCCTCACCCGTACTCAATCAGATACCGCAGCATCTGATCTTCGATTCGACCTATACACTGCTGCCGTTCGACTACGGAGCCTATTCTTTCGTCTATGACAGTGAAACTCTCACAGAAGTACCATCTTCCCTTGAAGACCTTCTGGATCCGAAGTACCAGGGGAAAGTCATCATCATGGATCCCAGAACCAGCAGTGTCGGCATGGGACTGCTCCAATGGACGATAGCTGTATACGGAGATGAGTATCTCCAGTGGTGGGAAAAGGTGAAGGACAACCTTCTCACTATCGCGGACGGATGGTCAAGTGGATACGGACTGTTCACCGAAGGAGAAGCTCCTCTTGTTCTTTCCTATACAACATCCCCGGTGTATCATAAGATGTGGGAAGAGAGTGACAGGTATCAGGCAACAGTATTCGAAGAGGGGAACTATCTTGCGATCGAAGGGGCAGGGATACTCAAGAGCTCATCTAACAGAGAAGAAGCAGAAGCTTTCATCGACTTCCTTCTCAGTGATGCTCAGCGTGATATCGCCACTACAAACATCATGTTCCCGGTGAACAGAAACACGGTACTTGATGAAGCGTTCTCGATTGCTCCTGAAGTGACGAGAAACCTCCTGTTAGACAATGAACTGGTATCGACCATGCGCGATTCATGGGTCGACGAATGGGTTGAGGTCATGAGCAGATAATGAGAAGAGCAGAGAAGAACACGGCAGTCACGGCCTTTCAAAGCAATCGTTTCTATACAGTAGTCAGTGCACCAGCAATCGCTGTGCTGCTGCTGCTCTTCTTTATGCCACTTCTGATCATCCTCTCCAGGGGTTTCATCTCCGATGAGGGACGGTTTACTTTAGGCCTCATCACCGAGGCCCTTGGAGACCCCTATATTCTCAGGGTCATTGTGTTCACCATCATCCAGTCGGCAGTGAGCACTGCAGGAGCCCTGGCCATCGGATTACCCGGGGCCTATCTTCTATCTCACTATTCCTTTCGCGGTAAACGTCTGGTACAGGCAGTAGCTACCATCCCCTTCATTCTCCCGTCGATCCTTGTGGTGCTCGGCTTTGTCATATTCTATGGCAACACTGGAGTGCTCAATACAATCCTGATGAAACTGTTCAATCTGAGTGAACCACCGGTCAGAGTACTGTACTCCTTCAAAGCGATCATACTTGCCCACACATTCTACAACTTTCCGATCATACTCTCGATTGTGGCGAACTACTGGCAGCAGCTCCCGTTACGCCCCGAACAGGCGGCACAGTCACTCGGGGCCACCAAGGCTCTTATATTCAGGACAATCACCCTCCCCAGGCTTCTTCCTGCCATCATCAGTGCCTCGACTCTTGTATTCCTGTTCTGTTTCTCCTCCTTCGCAATTCTCCTGGTACTCGGAGGAGGACCACAGTTCACCACCCTTGAAGTCGAGATCTACCAGAGGGCACGTATGGCAGGTGACATCTCTGGGTCAAGCGCACTTGCTATGATCTCCATATTCATCGCCCTCATCCTTGTGACGTTTTATTCGATAAGTCAGCAGAAAATGAAAGGTTCAGAAGAGATCAGTTCATCTCAGGTACACAGAGAACCACGCAGGATGAAGAGTCCGCTGATGAGAGTGTTCATATCCTTCTACATTCTTTTCACTGTCATTTTCATACTGGGCCCCCTTCTCAGCATCACGTACCGGTCACTGTTCGCTCAGGTAAGCCGCACCGGTCCGATGGTATTCTCTCTTGATAATTACCGGATCCTGTTCTCCTCGATGTCCGATGGTACCAATACGTCTCTTCTTTCCATATTCAACAGCGTTCTTATAGCTTTTGGAGCATCCTTCATCTCAGTCACCCTCGGCGTACTCCTGTCAAGCAGGATCGTATCGGGAAGGAGAAAGGACCGAGTTATCCTTGAGGTTTCTGCCATGCTTCCGATGGTTGTCTCTTCGGTGACACTCGGTCTGGGCTATTATATGATTTCCGTAATAAGCAGCAGATGGAATATCAATAGGATTCTGTTTGTAGTCCTCGCTCATGTCGTAATCACCAGCCCCTTCGTTCTCAGAAGCATCCTTCCCACATACAGGAGAATACCTGCCTCCTACCAGATGGCTTCCCTGACTCTTGGAGCGAGTGCTTCCAGAACATTCTGGAAGATAGATCTCCCCCTTCTGAGAAACGCACTGGCAAGTGCAGGGGCCTTCGGCTTCGCCATCTCGATGGGAGAGCTGCAGGCGACACTGACACTTTCTGACTCGCGGATCATCACACTGCCGATAACGATGTACCGCCTGATCGGCTCGTACAATTTTGCTGCGGCCTGCGCCCTGGGGACTATCCTGATGGGCGTGTGTATCATGATATTCCTTTCGATCGAATACCTGAAAAAAGGTGAGGTTCAACATGGGTTCTCTTCTCATTTCTGACATCAGGGTCTCGTACCCTGAGTTCTCTCTAGAATTGTCCTGCGAGATCCCTCAGGGTTCGCTTGTGAGCATAATAGGCCCCTCCGGGTGCGGCAAAAGCACCACCCTTCAACTGATAAGCGGTCTCCTTTCTGTCAACGCGGGGAAAATTGAACTCAATGGAGAAGATATCACCCGCAAAGAAGTGAACAAAAGAAATATTGCTCTGGTCTTTCAGGATTATGCACTCTTTCCCCATATGAACGTGGAAAAGAATATCGCCTATCCCATGAAACTGAAGAATATGAAACGCTCAGTCATCAGCAGGGAAGTGAAAGAGTACCTTGCTCTTGTCGGCCTGACAGGATATGAGAAACGTGTGATATCAGAGCTGTCCGGTGGAGAAAAACAGCGAATAGCCCTGGCCCGGGCTCTTGCCAGTTCACCTGAGATTCTTCTTCTTGATGAACCGCTGTCGGCTCTTGATGCAAAGAAACGCAAACATCTGAGACAGCAGATACGTGACATCCACGATACCACAGGTATCACGACGATCTACGTGACTCATGACCAGGAAGAAGCGCTGACGCTCAGCGACACTGTCATCGTCATGAAGGATGGTAAGATAGAACAGATCGGGACCCCTCAGGAAGTATACAGTACACCCTCCACCCTTTTTGTTGCACAGTTCATGGGAGAAGGAACTCTGATGGACGCATCTGTGCTCTCTCCAGAGCACCTGAAGGGACAGTTCCCGCACACTGCCCCGCTCCCTCCCGACAGGAAGAAACTGTTCTTCCGTCCTGAGAACGGGATACTTGTCACGGACGGAGAGTTCCCCCCCACACTCTTCGACCACCTGTACCTCGCCGAAGCTTCAGTGACCCATCAGGAGTACAGGGGTTCCCGGTATCTGGTCTCTCTACAGTGGAAAGGACAGTCTCTGATCGTCTACTCACCACGACTTCTGGTGGCAGACAGGATTGATGTTGCCATACCGATAAAAAATCTTATCTGGTATCCTTGAACAGATGAAGTGACTTTTCCCTTCCTGCGGTGTTATCTTATAAAGATGAAAGGAACACGAGGCTACACCCGCTGCATAATGATCATCACTCTCCTCACCTTTTCCCAGGTTCTGTTTGCAGCCGGGTGGAACGATCCAGCTGTGACTGTCCACGCAGGATGGCATGGTTCAATCCCATCCGATATGCATGAGGAGACTCTGCCTGTCCGCACACATGGCTACACAGCCCTGGAGGGCACTGTCGTTTCATTGAACCTGACTGACTCTATTTCAATACAGCTGCAGGGAATTCTGGCCTACACAACCCCGTCGCTCCCTTCTATGGGTGTCTACTGGAGTGATTTCCTCACCCTCGGTGCGGGTCCTTCCCTTCTTTTCAAGCTTTCAGCAGGATCAGGCATCGTCACAGGAATCAACTCAATGCTGCAGGTGCCCGATGATGAGCGGGGAACTGTGGTATTCCTTTCCCCCTTCGCGGTCTTCTCTCATACACTGACTGTTTCGAGATGGGGAAGGCTTCAGTTGACAATTCCCTTCTCCGTAGAATTGAGAAGTGATTTCACCGCGATCAAGGCCGGGCTCGGTCTCACCTATCGGTACAGGGGTACGGGAGTATGAAAAGAGTCCTTCTGACAGGCATAGCTGTTCTCATCATACTGATGCTCAGCGGCTGTGAATTATACCAGCCGCTCTACACGGCAAAGATACATGGACTGTTCATCGGTCTAGATTACCAGAACTCGGGTTTAAACGATCTGTCCGGAACTATACCTGATGCAACGGAGTTGGCAGGCGCCTTCCATCGGATTTCAGAATCGTATCAGATTCCCTTTGATGGATATCTGGCGCTGCAGGAAGGCTCTGGGGTGAACCCGGAAGCGCCTCTGTATCCCAGTGCAAGTAATATTCTCCAACTCATAGACCATATTGGGAGCAAGATGGATGATAACGATCTGTTCATCTTCTATTACGCAGGACATGGAGATATCCTGGATGGCCAGGACGCGAGTACAGGGGTCCTGGCAACTGCCGTGGATGATGAGTCCAGTCTATACACGGAAGTGACCGTCACTGCCCTCAGTGAAGCACTGGCTGCCCTTCCGGGAAACAAGGTGGTCATTCTCGATTCCTGCTACAGCGGAGCCTACGTCGCTGAATACCCGCTGGACCAGCGGGTCGAGCAGACACTCTACGACCCGAGTCAGTTCTATCTCACCTCGACGCATATCGATGAGACGGCAAAGGAAACGTCTGTTGGCACTCACTTCCATGGGAGGTTCACTAGTGACCTGCTTACCTATCTGGACTGGGATCATGAAGGAACAACACAGGTCTCTGTATACCTCGATTCTCTTATTGAGAAGGTCCCGTATGATGTGGAGGGCGAGATCACAGACCTGAGCAGCCTTGATAAGATCATCACCCTCAGGGATCTGGAAGATGCAGCTGTCCCGCAGTGGGCCCAGGAAGCACAGAGAACCGCAGGGCCGAGAGACATCATACTTCTGAACAGGCGTTAGGATATCTTCATCTGTTTCACATTCTCAATCTCATCACGGAGGATAGCGGCCATTTCGAACTCGAGGTTCTTTGCATGCTCTATCATCTCCCGTTCGAGATCCTTGATATACTTCTTTCTATCCGTGGCTTTGAGAAGATTATAGGTCCCCTTGAGGATCTCGATATCACTCTTCTGAATTTCCTCTTTCTCTTCCTGTTCCCGCTCAAGAATATCTTCAACCGCCTTTCTGATACTCTGTGGTGTAATACCGTGCTTCTCGTTGAATTCATTCTGAATGGCTCGTCTTCTTTGAGTCTCTTCGATGGCTTCCTTCATCGCATCACTCATTTTGTCAGCATACATCACAACACGGCCGTTCACATTTCGGGCAGCCCGTCCGATTGTCTGGATGAGTGAGGTCGCCGAGCGAAGGAAACCGATCTTATCAGCATCGAGTATCGCAATGAGGGAAACTTCGGGAAGGTCGAGTCCTTCTCTGAGAAGGTTGATTCCGACTATCACATCATAGACCCCGCGTCTTAGGTCCCTAAGGATCTCAACCCGCTCGATAGTCTCGACTTCAGAATGCAGGTAACGCACCTTTATTCCAAGGTTGGCCAGATAGTTGCTCAGGTCCTCACTCATTCTTTTCGTGAGAGTGGTCACCAGGACACGGTCCCCTTTAGCCACTGTCGCACGGATCTCACCATACAGGTGTTCCATCTGCCCTCTGGTCTCGTGCAGCTCAATGACTGGATCAAGAAGACCGGTAGGTCTGATAACCTGTTCAACCACCTGAGCTGATTCTCCCAGTTCTGTCTTGCCCGGCGTAGCCGTGACATACACACGCTGACCACAGATTCTATCAAACTCAGCATACTTGAGCGGTCGGTTGTCAAGAGCGCTCGGAAGGCGAAAACCGAAATTCACGAGGTTCAGTTTTCTTGACCTGTCACCTTCATACATCGCCCCTATCTGAGGAAGTGTGACATGGGACTCATCAATGAAGGTGAGAAATCCTGGGGGAAAATAGTTGAGAAGGACCGGGGGAGCCTCGCCTTCCTTCCTCTTTCCGAGGGGTCTTGAATAGTTCTCTATACCACTGCAGTATCCGAGTTCGCTGAGCATTTCCAGATCATACTCAACACGTGTTTTAATTCGTTCCGCTTCCAGGGGTTTTCCTGCATCTTCAAACATCGCGACCTGCTGATTCTTCTCTTCCTCTATCCGACCTATTGCCTCTTTAACCTGCTCCGGTGGAAGCACGAACTGCTTTGCAGGATAGATGCTCACTGCATCCACCCGCTCGGAGACCTCGTAGGTCAAAGGATCGAACCACTCGATCGACTCGATCTCATCCCATTCTATGTTGATACGCACCGCTGTTTCCAGGTAGGAAGGGAAGACCTCGAGAGTATCACCCTTCAGGCGGAAATTACCTCTTTCGAGGATCATATCATTCCTCTCATACTGCATCCTGACCAGATGCTGCAGATCTTCCTTATAGGTGAACCGATCGCCCACCCTGACATGTTTCACCATGTCACGGAAACTCTGGGGGCTTCCCAGTCCATAGATGCAGGACACAGTGGCAACGATGATTACATCACGTCTCTCCATGAGAGAGAAGGAGGCAAAGAGTCGAAGACGGTCAATTTCCGAGTTGATCGAAGCATCCTTTTCGATGTACAGGTCTTTGCCGGGAACATAGGCCTCCGGTTGGTAGTAATCGTACGTGGAAACGAAATAGCCTACGGCATTATCCGGGAAGAACGATTTGAACTCGCGGTAAAGCTGGGCTGCCAGCGTCTTGTTATGGGAAAGAACAAGAGTCGGACGCTGGATTCGTTCTATGATCTTCGCCATCGTATAGGTCTTACCTGAGCCGGTTACTCCTTTGAGTGTCTGACGCTCAAAGCCTGACTCAATGCCTGCACTCAGGAGATCAATTGCATCCTTCTGGTCACCGGCGGGTTCGTACTCAGCTGCTACTCTGAACTGTTTTGCCATTATCGGACCATCCATTCCATCTGGTTCGGCCGTTGTACAAGTTCGACCTGAAACGTTTTATATGCACCGTTTCGCACAACGGTAACATCAACAATGTCTGTGGGAGCGGTTGCAGTAAGAGACTGATAAAGCCCGGCATAATCCACGACATCCGTACCATTTATATTCACGATAATATCCCCACCCAGGTTGATGATACTTGATCCATACTGTACTTTCTGATTGCCGCCTCTCAGACCGCTCTTCTCTGCCTTTCCCCCGGGAGCAACAGTAGAGATCAGCAGTCCCTCACGAACAGGAAGGTCGGCATAGGCGACGATGGAAGCATCAAGCTGGACCATGGTGACATCAAGCCACCCCCTGATCACCTTCCCATGTCTGATAAGATCCGGTATCACAGTGATTGCAGTCTCAACCGGAATGGCGAACCCAATCCCCTGAGAACCGCCACTGGTCGAATATATACTGGTGCAGATACCGACCATCCTGCCGGCGCTGTCAAGTAAAGGGCCCCCTGAGTTGCCGGGATTGATGGCTGCGTCGGTCTGTATCATCCCGTTGATCAGCGTGTTGGAATCAATTCGCACTGGGCGCCCCACTCCACTGACGGTACCGAGCGTCATCGTCCTGTCATACCCGAAAGGATTTCCGATTGCGACGACTTTCTGCCCCACCTTCAGCGAAGCAGCTTCGCCGAACTCTATCGGATCGAGTTCGACGTTATCTGCCGGTTCTATCTTCACCACAGCCAGATCGTTCTCATTGTCTACCCCTATCAGGGTTCCCTCATAGTTTGAACCGTCAGAGAGAGTGATAATAATCTGGTCCGCACCACTGACAACGTGGGAGTTTGTGAGGATGTAGCCGCTACGGCTTATTATGATTCCGCTTCCGGTTCCCTGAGTGGGAAGCACTTCAAGGAAACTGTTCAGAGAAACTGTGACCGTTGTGATATTCACGACAGAACGGTTGGCTCCCTCATAAATCGCAATATTACGCATCTCGTCAGCGCTGTAGGTGAAATCATCAAGATTACCAAGGAACACACTCAATCCCTGCTCACCGTAAAAGATATCATGTACAGCCACACCTGCTTTCTTCAGCAGTCCCTCATGTCCCTCCTCCTCAAGCACTCGCTGGAGGATCTCCTGTTCAAGAAGAGCCTCGCTCTTCGCCTCAAGGGCTGAGGTCCACAGTACGATCATGATGATGGCAACAAGAACAACGGCGACAACGATCGCTATGAGAATCATGGATTTAAGTGAATGCGGCTGGTACTGTTTTCTCTCGTTCATACTGCTGGTTCCTCTCTGGGCCTTCTATACTCTACATAATAATCATATTCCTGTACACAAGAAAGAGTCTTGTTCGCAGGTAGGGAGCTCCCGGCAGAGAGCTCCTTGTGTGTACATGAAGAAGTTCACAATCGGTACTGCGTGGATCTGATGCAGAAGGATTCTATGCCGTATCGTACTTCTCTCTTTGCCAAAACCCTCCGGTTCCCTTTCCTTTTATCCGCAGATTGTGATAATATCGTCAATTATGCTACCTAGAGAGGCGCTAGTTGTTCATGAATACAGAAGAGAAGAAAAACAAGCATTTCATAGAGAAGATCATAGAAGACGACCTTGCCAACGGCCGAGTGCCTGATGGAAAGATCGTAACGAGATTTCCCCCGGAACCGAACGGATACCTCCACCTCGGTCACGCGAAATCGATTATTCTCAATTTCAGCCTTGCTGAGCAGTACGGAGGGAGATGCCACCTCCGCCTCGACGATACAAATCCTGAGAAGGAGGATATGGAGTATATCAATGCGATACAATCCGATATCCGATGGCTGGGCTATGACTGGGGAGAGCATCTTTACCATGCAAGTGACTATTATCAGCAACTCTATGAGATTGCGGTCTCCCTCATCAAAGAAAACAAGGCCTACGTTGACTCTCTTACTCCCGACCAGATGAAGGAATACCGGGGTACTCTCACACAACCGGGGAAAAACAGTCCTGACAGGGACCGCTCGATCGAAGAAAATCTCAGATTATTCGAAGAAATGAAGGAAGGGAAACACCCTGAGGGGAGCTATCTTCTCAGAGCTAAACTCGATATGGCAAGTCCAAATCTCAATCTTCGCGACCCCGCTCTCTACAGGATCAAGTTCGCCCATCACCCGAGGACAGGTGATACGTGGTGTATCTATCCCATGTATGACTATACTCATCCGATCAGCGATGCGATTGAAGGGATTACCCATTCAATCTGCACCCTTGAGTTCGAAGACCATAGGCCGGCGTATGACTGGGCTACGAGCATTGATCATATTGATCACACACCTCACCAGTACGAGTTTGCCAGACTCAACATCAATTATACCGTAATGAGCAAACGAAAGCTCCTTTTCCTTGTGAGGAACAAACTCGTTGACGGCTGGGATGACCCGAGGATGCCGACCCTTGTTGGAGTGAGAAGAAGAGGGTATTCTCCCGAAGCACTCAAGATGTTCATCGCCCGTGTCGGTGTCGCAAAAGTAGAGAGCGTGGTAGACTTTGCGCTTCTTGAATTCTGCGTACGCGAAGATCTTAACAGACGTGCCAAGCGAGTAATGGCTGTGCTCAAACCGCTGAAGGTGACAGTCACGAACTATCCGGAGGGTGAGACCGAACTGATAGAGGTCGAGAACAATCCAGAAGACCCTGGTACAGGCACACGGAAAATACCTTTCACACGAACTCTCTACATTGAGCAGGAAGATTTCATGGAAGTTCCCATAAAAGGGTACAGGAGACTCTATCCGGGAAATGAAGTGCGTTTCAAAGGTGCATATTACCTCACTGCACAGGAAGTAGTAAAAGATGAAGAGGGAAATATCATCGAAGTTCTCTGTACCTATGACCCCGAAAGCAGAGGGGGAACGACCCCTGACGAAAGGAAGGTTCGAGGAACGATTCACTGGGTAAGCGCAGCTCATGCACAGAATGCCACGGTACGTCTGTATGATAAGCTCTTCCTGGCTGAAAACCCGGGCGAACGGACAGGAAACTATCTTGATGACATCAATCCCGATTCACTGGTGACGCTCACTGAGTGCAAGGTGGAACCGTCTCTTGTCCAGAGCACGCCTGGTGAATACCTGCAGTTCATGAGAAACGGGTATTTCACCCTTGATACCGCTGACTCCTCACCCGAATCTCTAGTATTTAACAGGACCGTGACGCTCAAGGATTCCTGGACCAAGAAGAAAGGACAGTAAAACCGGAAAAGGGAGTGCCGTCTGATTGACGGCACGCTCCTGATTCCTCTAACCTTTTCATATGAGTACTCCATTCTTTGATGCACATATGCATGCGATGAATCTGATGCACCCGTCTTTTTCATCGTTTATAGATTCTGTGAGCGAAAGTTTCACCGACTTTGTCGCTTCCGGAGCTCTTTCGCCGGGTTATATCCTCTCTCCCCAGCTGCGAGGTCAGCAGGGTCTCACCACAGCCCTTAACATGTTCAACATATTCGACCGTCCGATCGGCGAAATTTTCGCGACCATGGAAGAAGACCTTAGCGGTTCGTTCAAGTCACATGAATACATAGGTATCAGAGACAAGGAAAAGGCGAATTTCCGGTATCCTCAGGCACCCTACATTCAGGACAGCACGTTCACCTTCAGGTCTCGATCCTATGACACCTATGCACTGATCCCTCTGGTGATGGACTTCTCTACTCACAGTAGCGACGAGCACTCGAAGTCCTATTATACTGGTGAAAGCAGTGAGAAAATCCTTGGCTATATCGAAGATACAATCGAGGCTATCAGGTGGTACCGGTCAGTACGTCCAAAAGGTTTACTCGAGTTCTATCCATTCCTGGGCATCAACCCGCAGATGCATACTCTCACTTTCATTCAGGACCTCATTGAGAAGCATATCATCATTCACCCTCAGGAAAGAAAGCAAGGAAAAAAGTACTTTAGCGGAATAAAACTGTATCCACCTCTCGGGGGCGACCCATGGCCGGAAGAGACCCGAGAAAGGGAGAAAGCGTCCCTGATCTATGAATTCTGCACCACCTATAGGATTCCGATTATCACCCATTGTGACGACCAGGGATTCCGTGGTGTCAATGCCCGTCTGGCTCAGACATACACTGATCCTCAACGATACAAGGAACTGCTTAAACAGTATCCCGACCTCATTATCGACTTCGCCCATTATGGGAGACAGTACAATCCTCTATCGAAGAGATCGATAAAGAGTCTACTTGGTGGAATGTTTACCGAAGACTCCTGGTTCTCCCAGATTGTGAATTTCATGAGAGAGTATGAACATGTATATGCAGATGTGAGTTTCAGCGGCAGTGATCCCGATTTCTATGTCGGTCTCAACAGGTATATACACGACCTTGATGATTACTCGAAAACAAGAATTATTGAAAGGAGCATGTTCGGTTCAGATTTCAGTGTGAACCTTACAAAGATCGAATCCTACAGTGCATACTTGTCAGTGTTTCATGATTCCCCTTTCAGCGATGACGAAGTTCACAAGATGGCATCCGTGAACCCCGCACGCTTTCTCGGGTTATAACAGGCTATTCGTCATCGCGCTCAGAAGAACCTTTTGACCGTTTCGGTGTATCAAATCCGTAGAGTTTTGGTTTTCTTGGCCCCCGATCTCTACGGTTTTCACCTTCCGGACGCGCACTCTCCCGTCTATCTTCACGATCCTTATACGAACGAGGTGCTCTCTCCTGCCGTGGCCTGGAGAAGTCCTCCCTTGTGCCTCTATTGTCGGGACGAACGTCCTCTGACCTACGCTGTGGTGCTGCCTGTGAACTTTCACCATCCCAGGTAATTGGTCCAACTTCTTCAAGTGAAACTTTAGATTCTCTCCGTTCTGGTCGTTTTTCACCGTAAGGAGATGCCTGTCTGTCCTTGCGGTACCCACCGCGTGATTCCGACTGTCCCTCTCTCTTGTAGCCGCCACGTG
>Ga0272443_10002064_pt1 | contig 26804 bp, 27 predicted proteins | sample SSMAcet12_FD_193581 | JGI IMG/M metagenome (GOLD analysis project Ga0272443, IMG submission 193581) | Marine sediment archaeal communities from Little Sippewissett salt marsh, Falmouth, MA, United States - SSM-Acet-12 | ecosystem: Environmental > Aquatic > Marine > Wetlands > Sediment ... | reverse complement strand
GGTGCAACCACTACCGGGGAAGTGGCCCAGCCGTAAGAATACACTGGGTAATATTGCGCCTGCGCTTGCGGAGCAGCCCATGCCAGCATCACCGCGCCTGCCAGCAATCCGCCGCACAACATCGGGTACTTCAGCGCGACCATGGCTCGCCTCCTTTCCAGCCGGCTCTGCATCCATTCTCGTGAGCCGCCTGACCACTGCCGCTCAGGCCTCTCCCACAAGACCTGCACGGCGTCTATCTATTAGACAACCCATGCATCGAAAAAGTTTGCAGGTCCGGACTATTTTTTTTGTGAAACATCCTGCTTTTCAGGTAACTCTTTTCCAGATAAAGAGTTATGTACGATACCCCGCATGCGGCGAAGAATCCGCATAAACTCGTTGCGATCCTGCTCGTTGAGCTTCTCGAGAACCTGCTGCATCGTCCCAAGTTTGAGTCTGCGATACTCGTGGTATGCCTCACGGCCAGCCTCGGTCAGTTCGACATCGATTTTCCGCTTGTCGGAAGCATTGATCGAGCAGTGCACGAGCGGCTTGGCGGCCTTGGTTTCCAGCGAGCGAATCACACGCGACATCTGGGCGGCGAGGATGCCGATCTCGCGCTGAATCTCACCGACTGTCAAGGGCCGATCAGCCTTGGCCAGTATATCCAGAGCGAGAAACTCCGTCTCGCTCAGTTCGACGCCAAGCTTGCCTCGCTCGCGGCTTTGTGCGCGCCAGGCATCGGCGGAAAGCTCGAAGATCTCATCCGCAAAAGCTTTAAGTTGTTCAGCCTGGGAAAACTCAGTCACATCCGTTCTTCCTTGCTGCAGGCCCATTCAGGACCGATGAACCTGTGACACACATCCTCAACAACAGCGCCTCTACGAGTACGTGCCCTTGCTATGCTAAATAGATCGCCATGGAACGTCAAGAATCTTTAACATGCAGGCAAATGTTTTCTTCTGAAAACGATTGACGCTCCGGTTCTGTCCGAGCCGATACCGCCGGCACGTCAATGGGGAGCGGTACCGGTTTGCCCATGCCTTTTCGAAAAACGATCTCGATCGCTGCCTGTACAGTTGCAGCCTGTTTGCAGTGCGGATAAACAGGGACGGGCATGGGCCGTATCGCAGGTCATCCGGCCAGTGACGGGAAAATACGCCGTTGAGGAGGTCTCTTACCGTGGGCACGCCGCGCATCGGGATTATCGGGGGCACGGGCCTGGGACAGACCTTGGCCGACGAAGTCGGCGGCCGACAAGTTCAAGTCGAGACCCCATTCGGGTTACCCAGCGGGCCTATCCTTGTGACGCACTGGGCCGGGGCGGACGTCGCGTTTCTGTCGCGGCACGGACCGGGCCACCTGCTCAACCCCTCGGCCGTTCCCTACCGGGCCAACATCTGGGCCCTCAAGTCGCTGGGTGTCACGCACATAGTAGCCAGCGGCGCGACCGGCAGTCTCAATGAGCGGATCGCCCCGCGCGACCTGGTCCTGTGCGATCAAGTCATCGACAAGACGCACAAACGGGCCGCGACGTTTTTCGACGAGGGGCTCGTCGCTCACGTGGAATTCGCCGAACCTTTCTGCCCGAAACTGCGGGGTCTGCTTACCGAGGCAGCCGATTCGATCAAGGCGAAAGTTCATTCAGCCGGCACGTACGTGTGCATGGAGGGGCCGCAGTTTTCGACGGTGGCCGAGTCGAACATGCACCGCGCCTGGGGCGGCGACCTGATCGGCATGACGGCCATGCCTGAGGCCAAGCTCGCCCGCGAGGCGGAAATCAGCTACGCGCTCGTGGCGCTCGTGACGGACTACGACTGCTGGCGGCCGCACGCGCCGGGCAAGGATCGCGCGTTGCTCATGCACGAGATTCTGGAGCACCTCAAGGCGGCCACGGACAATGGGGTGGCCCTGCTGCGGGCGGTACTGCCGCCGCTGGCCGACCGGCTTGACGAGCCCTGGCCTTATGCAGACGCCCTGGGCATGGCCATCTGGTCCGACAAAAACGCGGTGGACCCGGCCGTCGTGCAGCGGCTCGATCTGCTCGCAGGGCGTTATTTCCGCCCGGAGGTTTCGTGACAAGCGGGGAGGTTAAAGGGTGGAAAAAGCGTGGCCACCGAAAGGTCCACGGGACTCTGACGGACGCACCTGCACGGACGCATCACGGTACGGCATTGACACTCCGCTGCCGGCTGGCTAGTTTATCGGGACGGGGCGTAGGACACGGAATCTGCCGCGGTCGCGGGGATTACCGCCGTTTGAGTTTGCATCCGGACCGTACCTCGTTGACAGGATCGAAACGCACAAGCGTGCACTCTCTCCTTGAACAAGGGAGTGTCTCCTGCACTCGGAAGACCCCACGGGCTCCTGAAGCACCCGGCTCTTTGGCACCAAAGCGGGCTTTTTGGTTTGCATCGTAAAACGGCCTTGCGCTCATCGCGGAACGTCGCTTGTCGGCCGGAGGCACAACGGCGATGTCGAAACGAAGACGGATCACGGTAATTCTGGCAGCCGCAACGCTGGCCCTGCTGCTGGCCGGTTGCGCGGAGTGGTTCCAGCGCGAAAAGCCCACGACCCGGCCGGCGGGTACGCTGGCTACGGACAACCCCGCGCGGCAACTCGAATACGGCGCGATCCTCCAGGGAACGATCGCCGAGTACACCTACATCGAGAATTTCGCACCGCTGCGCGTGCGCGGCTACGGCCTGGTCACAGGATTGGGCGGTCACGGAAGCCGTAACTGTCCGCCATCGGTGCGCGAACAGATCGTCAAAGAGATTCGCCGCCTCCGCGCGGGCACTCCCCAACGCCAGCTCGACCTGCCGTCGGCTGAGAGCGTGATCGATAGCCTCGACACCGCGGTCGTTCAGGTGGAGGGGCAGGTTCCGGCCGGAGCGGCCAAGAATCGTTCCTTCGACGTTTTCGTCCGCGCGTTGGACCCGGACACCCGCTCGATCGCCGGCGGGGTCCTCCAGACGTGCGACCTTCGGATCTTCACGGACCAGGGGCCGGCCGGCAGCATCGAGGGGCGCGTCTGGGCGCAGGCCCGAGGGCCGGTATTCTTCAATCCGTTCGCCGGCGGTCCAGCCGGCAACGGCCCGACCTCCACGCACATCGACTTTCGTGAGGGGGTGATCATCGGGGGCGGCGCGAACGTGCTGCCGCGCACGCTCAACCTGGTCACCATCGTCGATTCCTACGGCATCGTCCGGCAGATCCGGGACGCGATCAACCGGAGGTTCCCCACCGACGAGCCGGTGGCCGACGCGACGAGCCCGTCCCACGTCCAGTTGACGATCCCCCGGGCCTACCATGAACGGGAAGCCCGCTTCATCGAGATCGTCCGCCATCTGCCGCTCGTTTCCGAACCGGCCGTCCAGGAAGCGCGAACCCGCTTTCTGACTTCGGAACTGGTGCGCCCGGAAGCGCCGCTCAACGAGGTCGCGCTGTGTTTGGAGGGCATCGGCCGTTCAACGCTGCCGCTGCTCCAGCCGCACTACACGCATCCGCGCCCGCAGGTCAACTACTACGCCGCCCGCACGGGCCTGCGACTGGGCGACGGGCTCGCGCTGGACGTGCTCATCGAGCATGCCCGGAACCCGGACAGCCCATTTCGAAGACAGGCCATCGCGGAGCTGGGTGAATCCGACAAAAAACTGGCCGCGGCCGCCACGCTACGCAAACTTCTGAACGACGAGGACCCGCGCATCGGCATCGAAGCGTACGAGGCCTTGCGGCGTTCGGATCCCGATTCGATCTGGCAGGTGGTCGTCGGCAGCAACCCGGCCAATTTTCTGCTCGAGATGACCCCGTCGGAAGGCGAACCGCTCATCTATGCCCGCCGGACCGGCACGCGCCGCATCGCGCTGATCGGCGGCGATCGCATGGTCTGCCGCCCTCCCCTGCTCTATGCCGACCAGGACAAGCCGGTGCTCGTCTCGGCCCGGCAGGGCGACCCGAGCATCACGATCATGCGGCGCGACCGCAACGGCAACATCGTGCTCGGTCCGATCCAGGGCCCGCTCGACGTCCCACCCCTGATCCGGATGCTCGGCCAGGAGCTCCGGACCAACCACGAGGGCAAGTTCAAGGGGCTCAACCTCGACTATGCAGCCGTCCTCGACGTGCTCTACGAACTGGCCCGCAACGATGCGATCAACGCGCGATTCCGTTGGGAGGAACCCAGCGTCGAGGACATCGCCGGACCGCTCACCTCTCCGGGCCGACCGGAATCGGAGCTGTGAGCGGCAGGGTCGTCACTGGCGACGCATCGATGGTCCGCACACCGGTATGCCCGCAATGACCGACGTCGGCCTCTATGTCCACGTTCCCTTTTGTGCGCGCAAGTGCGGATACTGCGATTTCTACTCGCTGGTGCCGGCTGAAACCGACGTCGAGCTGATTGTCGACTGCCTGCCGGCTGAACTGACGAGCCATCTCGAAAGGAAGGCGGTTCACGTCGAGACGATTTTCGTGGGTGGCGGCACCCCGACCTTCCTTGCCCTGCCCATGCTGGAAAAACTGCTCGCACCGCTCGCGGCGCTGGCTCGCGCGCACGGTGTGGCCGAATTCTCGGTCGAGGTCAACCCCGGCACCCTCGATGATGCGAAGGCGGCGGTCCTCCGTGCGGCCGGTGTTGACCGCATCTCGCTGGGCGCCCAGTCGTTTCACCGCCGCGAGCTGGCCGTCCTCGATCGACGGCACGACCCCGAACAGATCGCAGCCGGCGCGGAAATCATCCACCGGGCCGGCTTTGCACATTTCAACCTCGACCTCATCTTCGGCATCCCCGGCCAGACGATCGGACGTTGGCGGGATTCGTTGCGTTGGGCGATCAAATTGCGGCCGGACCACCTGGCCTGCTACGGACTGACCTACGAGCCGGGCACGCCGCTGGATGACCGCCGCCGGAAGGGGCAGGTCGAACCGCTTTCGGAAAAACAGGAGGCCCGCCTCTACACCACCGCGGTGGAAACATTGGAGGCCGCCGGCTACGCGCAGTACGAAATCAGCAACTTCGCCCGGCCGGGGGGGCAATGCCGTCACAACCTGCGCTACTGGCAGAACCTGCCCACCCTGGGAATCGGGCCGGCAGCGGCCAGTTACCTCGACGGGCGACGGTGGCGCAATGTGCCGGACGTGACCACTTACTTCGGCCGTATCCGCGAGGGGTTGCCGGCAGCCGTCGAGGTGGAATGCCTTTCACCGCTGTAGCGGGCGGGTGAGACGGCCATGCTCATGCTGCGGACGGTCGAAGGAATCGCCCCGGCGCGGTTCCAGCAGGCGACCGGCTTCAATCCCCTGGCCTTGTTCGCCGAGACGATTCGGCGTCATGTCAGCGACGGCCTGCTGGAAGCCGATGACGAAAGAATCGCCCTGACAGCCGCCGGCCGCCTCCTGGCCGACAGCGTCCTGGCTGACTTCGTCGCGCCCGATCCGATCCGGCCCCCGCCCGCGTGCTGATCGGTTGAGAGTCGGCGGGGATGCCCGAAAGATTTTTTTTCGCGCGATTCCGGGCGACTTTCCGCTTGACATCCTCGCGTCGCAACCTTATTTGTGTTCGCTGAAGAGGGCACAAGTCAATTGGCGATGAGTGTGCGCGGGGCGGCATGGGAGCGCATGCGTTCAGGCCACCCGCGACTGAATCTATGTTATCGTCCAGAGGAGACCTGACATGACGGAGTTGACCAGCTTTCCGATGATGGCGTTTTTGACCTGGTGGCAATGGATCGGCGTGGCGGTCCTCATCGTGCTGATCATCGTCTACTTCCAGCTTCGCAAGAAGCAGATGTAACTTCCGGAACGAAACGCGCAAGGCCGCTACCGACCTGCTCCCGGCGGAGGAGGGGTCGAGAAACAGTGCATGCGCGCAAGCGAATTTCAACAATCGCGCACAAAGCCCACGGCTCGGCAGCCGTGGGCTTTTCATTCGCGCAAGCGCTTCCCTCCGCCACGTCTTCCCCCACAGGAGACAACCTTGCCATGTGCAGCGGTGGCCGGCGGTCGCGGCAAAGCATCCGGAAAAGGAAAGGTGCGGCAGAGAAACGAACGACGAGACTACAAGGGACGGCTGAATTCAGATTCGAGCTTCTGGAGGAGGGCGATCACGCGCCCCGGATCCTCGCGGGCCTGGAAGCGGCCCGTAAAGCGGGCCGTACCGAACGGCTCAGCCGCGTTGCCCACCCGGAAGCGCGGCGACAGGATTCCCGACTCGATCCGGCCGGTCAAAATCGCACTCGACGAATCGAGATGGAAGGTGGCAAAGCCGGCCCCGTCGTAGCGCACGCCCGTCGGCGGGGTCCAGACGGCATAATAGAGATGGGCGTTGAGCTGAGAAGGCTCGGCGAAGGTCTTGCCCGGGCGGGGGATCCAGAACGCCTTGAGGTACACGACCTGCGTGATCGTCTGGGTGGGGTCTTTTTGACTGGGCTGCTCGCAACGCAGTGCAAGCTCGATGCCACCATTGGACGTGAGCCGATAGTACCCCTCCTGGAAATCGGCATAGTGGCGCTGCGCGCTCCCGTCGGGGTCGTAGGTCACCAAGTCGATTCGGGTCGGTGCCGCCTGGCAGCCGGCCCAACCCGAAATCGCCGCACAGAGCAGCAACCCCGCACAACCCGTCCCGCGGCCCATCCTGGACACCGTCGCGCGTTCGATCTGCCGTCCATTCATCCGGTATTGCTCCCGTGCCTACCGAAAAGTCGACCCGCCACCGGCGGAAATCTTATGCGCAGCGCCCTTCACTCACAACCCTATACCGTACACCGAAGGGGTGTTTGCATCACCATCGCGGACAGGAATCTCAGAGGGTGTGTGATAACTCATTCCGAGCCGCGCCCGTAAGGAAGCGGTGTTCGACAACCCACAACAAACCGCTCCCTGACGGTCGCGGCTCGGATGGCAGCCATGCTTCTCGCACACTCTCTCAGTTACGCAAATGGACCGGTTTTCGGAAACTGTCGACAGCCGTATTGTTTGAGCAAGTCAGACGGCGCGCATCCAGACATCGCGGCGCAAGGTTTCAACAAAGCCAAAGCCCCGGTAGAGCGTCAGGGCGGGCCGATTCCCCGCGTCCACGCTCAGCGTCAGGGTCGGAACGGCCTGCGCGCGGCACAGTGCGATAGCGTGCGCCAGCAGGCAGCGTCCGTACCCGCGTCCGCGCCAGGCCGGCAGCAAACCGAGGTAGGCCACCTCCCACGCCCAGCGGTCCGGCGGGGACGACAGGAGCACCGCGCCGATCGGCTCGCCGCCGACCCAGGCCGACTGCCACAGTTCCGGCCGAAACGGACCGCTGCCACGGTGGCTGGCCAGAATGTCGTCGATCTCCCGCACGGCGTTCAGGGCGGTGCAGTCCAGGCTCGCTTCGTACGTCCCCTGCACGATTTCGGCGAAGCGGGTGTGCTCGTCGAGCGTGTAGGATTCGAAACGCAGGTTCGGGCGGTGCGGATCCACGCCGGTCGGCGCGGTCGCGTCCCGGTCCATGTAGATCAATTGGGCGAGATACGCGAAACCTGCTAGTCGGTAGAGTTCCGCTTCCCGCCGGGCCTCCGGCGCGATGCAGGCCTGAACAACGCGCGTGCCGCGTGCCCGGGCGTCCTGGACCGTTCGGGTCAGCAGAGCATTCAGGAGCTCCTCCGAGGCCAGCCGGTCCAGTGCGGAGGGAAGGAACACGCTGGTCATCCGGCCCGGCGCGTCGACGGCCAGGCAGGCTGACCAGATCCGCCCCTCGCGTCGCACGAACAGGCACCGTTCGAGCGAGAGACCCTTCCGCTCGGCGTAGCCGACAAGCGCGTCGACGCGCGCGTCGAGCTGGGCCTGTGGAACGTCGGGCTGATCGAGCAGGACGGCCAGACATTCCCGATGTTCGTCGGCCGACCGCGGCACGGAAATGATCGTCTCGCAATTGGTCATGGGCGGCCCCATCGGCCATCCGTCCCTCGCATCGTCGCGGAACCGCCAGCGCGGCCGCCGGTGCTGACCGCTGTACTCTCACCGGCTGAACAGGTCGGGCCGGACGCGAACGTGGTAACCCTCGACGTTGTCATCGCTGCGAGGGATGACCGCCACCGTCCAGGGGCTGGCCGGCTTGATCTTGTCGGAGGCTGACTCTCCGGCATAGACCATCTGCTCCTGCACGCGGATGACCGATCCATGCCGCCAGACGCGTGCGATGCGGACGGAGCGGCGATCGTCAGGGGTCGGGCCCAGCCCGCGGACGAGAACCATCTGCTTCTCGAAGTCGACGGGCACCTCGGTCAGTGGAACCTGCGCCAAGGTCGCACGATCGCGTATGAGCAGGCGTGTCGGCCGGGCGAGGTGCGAGTGGACGCCGCTTTTCTGCCAGAGGATCGGCAATTCCTGGATTTCGGCAGGCGGTTCGGGAGGCGGCGTTATCCGCGGGCCGCAACCGAAAACCCCCTGCGCCAGCGCTGCGGCCAGCACGCACCATGCAAGACCCCGACCGGTGTACGACACTTCGATGAATGTGGCGATTGAAGACAAGAAGACCGCCCCTTTCAGCCCGCCTCGGCAAGGGACCGCGCGGCGACCCGCCGCCGCCAACGATCATTCCAGTTGCAGAAAAAAATCCTGCAGCGCATCGTCGATTATGCCCAGTTCTGCAAGTTGCGCGCGTTTCTCAGCCTCGGTGAGATCCTCGTCGTCGAGGACTTCGAATACCTGCTCGAGGCGGATGGGTTTACCCTCCTCGTCGACGAGAACTTTGTCACTCGAAGGCGCGCACCCCCCTGCCACAAGGGCAAGCCCGCCGGCCAAGGCCAACGACCCCGCGACTTTCCGGGCCCGTGCGACAAGGCCACGGTCGGCCCGGACGTGCACCGACAACGCACCCACGATTTCCGGCGGGTTGGCCATCAGGGTATCTCCTCAACCGGACCGATTTCGGGACGGCGAGCGCATTTGCGCGCACCGGCATGCAGGTCGGCCTGCCCTGCCTTCATAGTAATGTCGGCCAAGGGCCCGGCCAACCTGAACCCGGCCAGGCCCCTACCCCCCTCCGAAGGGCGCCCCACCCGTCAGGGGTTGTTGGAATCCAGACGACAACCTATAGTTTTCCGCTTCGTGACGCGCTCATTCGCGATGTAAGCCGGAAATCAGCTGCACGAACCGACGCACGCGATGATCGGTCCGATAAGGGACAGCTTACCATGAACGAATCCGCGTTGGACATTGTTTTTGCCGGACCGCACCCGGATGACCTGGAGATCGGATGCGGCGGAACGATCGCCCTGCTGGTCCGCCAGGGGTACCGCGTCGGCTTGGTCCACCTGACCAACGGGGAGCCTACGCCACGCGGCACGCCGGAGACCCGCATTGCTGAGGCCCGGGCCGCGGCCGAGGTGCTCGGCGTGCAGGTCTGCGAAATCCTGTCCCTGACCAACCGCGAGCTCATGGACACGCCGACGGCACGGTACACCCTGGCGACGGTACTGCGCCGCTATCGGCCGCGGGTCCTGGTAGGTCTGGCCGGCCGTACGGTCGCCGCCTCACCCGACCACTACCAGGCCCAACTGCTCACCGAGGCCGCGCGGTTCTATTGCCAACTCACCAAGTGGGACGACCGGTTCGACTCCACGCCGCCGCACCGGGTGGACCACCTCGTTTATCGCCCGGTGCCGTCTTCGGCTGAAACGCTCCATTTTCCCGCCCAGTTCGTCGTGGACATCACCTCGACGATCGACATCAAGCTCGAGGCGATCCGCTGCTACGCATCCCAGTTCGACGGCCCGCGGTGGGAGCGCCTGCGCCACAACGTGTTCAGCTCGGCCGGCATGGAGGGGTTGCGATGCGGGTACACCTACGGCGAATTGTATGCGCTGCCCCGGCCGGTGGGCGTCAAGGACGTGCTCACCCTGCTCAGCCCGTGGGAGATCCCACCGCCGCTCGACCCGCCGCAGACATAGCGCGACAGGTTCCCACGGAAGTCCGCAGAATTGCGAGCGGGACGGATTGTTTCCGTATCCGCAAACATGTCGCCGGCTGGACCTTGACGGTGGTCACCGGTCGTCTACAGTAGCGGCTGCACACGGGAGCAAACGATGAAATCCATCTACATCCGCGAGCGCACGCTGCCGGTCGCCTGGGAAAAGGCCGTCATCGCCTGCTGGGAGGAGGGCGACCGATTCCCGACGCAGTACGATAAGCCGTCGGACCCGGCCAGCCGCGACGTGACCGCGCTCATCCACGTGACCGAGCCGTTGGCGGAACCGCGTATCCACCGCGCGTTTCCGGGCGGGCTGGACGACCTCGAAAAATACCGCGCCGAGGTGCTCTACGGCGTGCACGACCACTGGATCGCCCCGCAGGAGGGCAAGTGGGAGTACACCTACCACGAGCGGCTTTTCGCCTACGACGTGCCGGGGTTGGCCGGTCCGATCGATCAGATCGAAGCGTCGATCGCTCTGCTGGCCGACTGCGGTTTCACCCGCCGTGCGCAGGCGGTGACCTGGAAAACGTGGGAGGACCTGGGCATCGCCGACCCGGCCTGCCTCCAGCGGATGCATTTCCGCATCCAGGACGGCAAGCTCAACATGAACGTCCACATGCGCAGCAACGACGCCTTCAAGGCCGCTTTCATGAACATGCACGCGTTCGTCGAGCTCCAGGCCTGGATGGCCGAACGGCTCGGCGTCGGCGTCGGCGACTACTGCCACATCGCCGACTCGTTCCACATCTACGGCAGCTATTTCGAGGAGTTCGAGGGCTTCCTCAAAATGGTTGCCCAGCGGTCGGCGGACCAGCGCGTCTGGGTTACGGCCGGCGCCCTGCCGATGTACGTCGAAGGGTGCGAGGCGCTGCTGGCCGAACCGGACATGCCCGAGGACAAAAAGCGGCTCGTCCGCCAGCGGCTCGAAGTGCTGCGGCAACTCTGCCCCGTCGGCTGAGTAGAGCGGGACCGGTCGCCGAGCCGATGAAATGCCTATGCAGCCCGCACCGACGCGCAACCCGCTCCTTAGCTGTCCGCAGGGGATGGCCGAGCTGATCCTGGACGAACAGCATTACGCGCGCGTCGTGGTCGGCGGGATCCTGGCTGCGCGGGTAAGTCTCGATATTCGGACGGCCGACTTCAAGGCGATGCGGACGCCGACGGGGGTCCGGCAGCGCGCCCGCTCGATCCTCGAGGTATTCCGTTCTTTGACCGAACAGGGCGTCGAGATCCGCCTGCTGCACGCCGGCGTACCGAGCGGCCCCGTCCTCGAAGCGCTCCGCGGCCAAAACAACCCGCGCCTCACAATCCGCCGTTGCCCGCGCCAGCACGCCAAGATCGTCGTCGTCGATTGCCGGGCGATGTACGTGGGCAGTGCGAACCTGACGGGCGCGGGCCTCGGTGCCAAGAGCGAGCGCAAGCGCAACTTCGAAGCGGGGCTCTGGACGCACGCACCGGAGTTGATCGACCCGGTCCTCGAACGGTTCAACGCGCTGTGGGAGGGGCGGCTGTGCGGCAGCTGCCGGCAGCGTCGCCTCTGTCCCGTCCCGCTCGAAGAGCCTGACCTCGGCTGAGACGTCAGTGCATTCGCTCCGAGGTGTCGTGCAACCAGCGCGCCGCGAGCCTCGAGTTCAGGGTGGTACGGGCATCTTGCCCGTAGGCGATGCACACCTTGACGGGCGGGACGCCCGTACCACCCTGAAAGCACGGGCTTCAAGCTCTCGTCTTTTGTGGGACATCCAATCGCGAAATGCGCTATTTGAGTGAACGGCCTGTGGTGGAGGCGGCAAGCCGTGCATGGAGGACGCCTTTTTCCCGCTGGAGCCGGTCGGCCAACGCCTCGATGTCATGCCCGCGGCCACGGACCATGATCATCTCCGCGCAGAGATGCTCGCTCAGGTGGACGTGCGTGGTGGCCAGGACGGAACCTTGGAAATGGTGCTGCTGGTCAATGAGCCGTTCGGTCAGGCCGCGCGTGTGGTGGTCGTAAACCATCGAGATCGTGCCGAGCAGCACACGGTTCGTCTGCCATTCCTGTTCGACGAGATGGTTGCGGATCAGGTCGCGCACGAATTCGGAACGGTTGCGGTAGTCGCTGTCCGCGACCCGCTTTTCGAGTTGGTCGAAAAGGGCACGGTCGATCGAGACGGTGAAGCGTACGACTTCGGACACGGGCCTGCTCCTTTTGATTGGAACCGCCGTCATGCTACCTGCTTATTGGCGATTGTGCGACTCCAGAGAGCAGAGCGGCTGAAGACTGCCACAAATTGGACTTGCGATGGATCGATCGCTACGGCGTACCCCTTTTGATTGGAACCGCCGTACGATGCCAAGGATGGATATTATAACCTCACGCAAAGTCGCAAAGCCCGCAAAGTTTTTGCGTCTCTGCGCTTCAGCGCTTCTGCGTGCAAGGTTTCAGAACAAATCGCTCTCGACTCCGACCGCCTCCAGGAAAAAAAGGTTGTCGATGTCGATCAGACGGTTCACGCGCAGATTCGTCTGGCTCATCAACGATCGCCACGACCCGCCCTGGGGCAGGTGGTCGCCGCGGACCGGCCCGTCCACCGTCGAATGGAATTCGTTGATCCGCGCGCTGCCGGCCAGGTGCAGGATGAGCAGCCGGCCGTCCGGCTTGAGAGCGCGACTCAACCGGCGCAGGGCCTCCCGCTGGTCGCGGAAATGCGGGAAACTGTGAAAACAGAGAATCACGTCATGGCGTGCCAGTCCGAAATCGTCACTGCAGGCGTCCTTGCAGTGAAAGTCGGCATCGATCCGCTTGGCCGAGGCCGCGGTGATCATGGCCGGCGAAAAGTCGACGGCCGTCACGCGGCCCGGATGGACCTGCTCCGCCAGCCAGCCGGTGATCTGCCCCGTTCCGCAGCCGACCTCGAGAATATCCTGGCCGGCCGACAGCAGAAGCAGTTCGGCCAAGTCAGCCAACCGTTCGAGCACGTTCTCGCCGCCGATCGGCGTGTGGGCATCCCAGTCCCGCGCCTGGGCGTCGAAAAACGCGATGCGCGGGTCGACAGGCCGCCCCCCCCCCTGCGGGACAATAGTCATACTTATTTCCCTTGCGTAACACTGATACAGCCGATAACATGACCGGAACAATCGTAATACTTACACCGGCACGGTTCAAGGCGGCGGCCGAAACATCATCGGGAGGAGGGAGTTTTATGCATCGCGATGTTCAGATCGCCCTGTTCGGGGTCGGCCTGTTGGCTGCTCCCCTGTTCGCCCAGGACTGGGAAAACGTCGATTTCGTCACCCACAGCACGCTGCAGGCAGTCCAACCGGACGGTCGCAGCGCGTACCAGGGCGGATTTCCCCTGCGCGTCGTCGGTATCGCGCTGCTGAACACGGAGGACTGGCTCGACCCGACGCCCGCCTACACCCCTGCGTATGTCCCCTACGCAATGGGGGGTGAGGCCGAGCTTTTCGTCCAGGCCCTCGACCGCTCGACGCTCGACGTACTTGGCGTGGAATACTACGACCCGGACGATTTCGGCGGGACGGCCGCCTGGATGGGGCAGAACTACGGGAACCTGCCCTTCAAGGGCGATCCCTATTTCAGCTACACCGACGCCGAGTGGACGGCCGAGCTGGGTCGGCTCAACTGGTTCGGGGGCGACTCCGTCACGGACCCGATCCGCGCCGGCGACCTCGTCGAGATCCGCGCGCGGGCCGGCCTGCACTACGAGGGAAAGCTCAACATCAACGAGCAACATGACAAGGACCCGGCCAAGGATTTCGAGGTGGTGCGCCTCGCAGCGGACATCGGCCTGCCGGCACCCGCGCTCATTACCCTGGCGGATCTCAAGTACCCCGACGATACGGACATTTTCGACGCGACGCGCGCGACCGGCGGCGAACGCTACCAGACGACGCGCGTGCAGTTGCAGAACGTCTGGATCGATAGCTCACACTCACAAAGCTGGCTGGCCGGCGACGACCTGTGGGTGACCGACGGGACACGCACGCTCAGAATACAGCTTGGCGCCAACCCGGCTTTTGACGGCACGGCGATCTTCGAGGCCAACGAACCGTTCGACGTTGTCGGCGTGCTCAACCAGGCCGCCACGGACGGCACGTACAGCACCGACGGCTATTACCTGATCGCTTTGAAGCCGACGGACTTTTTTTCTCCACCACCGGCCGTCGTCGCGGTCGACTCGGTCAAGAACCACGGCACAGCCGGCGAGTTGGCCATTGATCTGCCTCTGGTCGACGGCGTAGAGCCTCGCGTCGGCGGCCCCACGCAACTCGTCGTCGCATTCGATCGGGACGTCTACGGCTCCGGCGGGCCGCCCGTCGATGACGTTGCCGTTTCATCAGGCACGGTCGAGGACGTGACGATCGCGGGCAACGTGGTCACCGCGAACCTGTCCGGCGTACCGGACGCGACGGTGCTGACGGTGGCCTTTCCCGGCATCGAAAGTGACGAGGGCCAGCCGTGCACCGATACGCTGTGCATCCGTGTGCTGGCAGGGGACGTGAACGGCGACGGCGAGGTCAGTATTTTCGACCTCGTCACCGTGCGTGACAACACGGGTCTGATGGCCACGGAAGCCAACTGTCGCGGCGACGTGAACGGCGACGGCGGAATCAACATCTTCGACCTGGTAACCGTCCGCGACCAGACAGGCGGGACCGTGGGAAGCTGCCCGTAGGCGCCGGCACAGCAGTCGCGGTCCGCGAGGCCTCTCTTGCCGGGCAGGCAGCATCGGAAAAGCGAACCAAGCGGGGCGAGGTTCGAACAACATGGCTTTCAAACCGACACGACGTGGGTTCTCACTGATCGAGGTGCTCGTGGCGACGGCCATCGTGGCGCTGCTGGCATCCGTGCTGCTGCCGCCCATCCAGGCGGCGCGCACCCGTGCCCGTATGACAAAGGTCCACGCCGAGTTGCGTTCCGTCACGATGGCTCTGACCATGTACCGCCAGGAGTTTCAGGAGACGCTGCCGCCGACCCGCTTTTCGTGCAGCACCCGGACGGCCTACGAGCTGCCCATCGAGCTGAAACGTTACCTGCCACGCGGCCGCAAAAACAACGTCGAGATCGTCTGCATGGAGGACCCGTTCCACCCGGAAGAAAGCTACAAGTACCGCGCGGTCGGTCCGGCCATCCTCAACGAAGACACGATCCTGGAGGATGCCGCCACGCTCTGGGTTCCTGACGATTTCCCCTATGGCCAATCCGCCGAGGGAAGCTATCAGAGAAACCCGGACACCAGTCCGGCGCGCTACGCCGTCTGGAGCATGGGGCCCGACCTCGAGTCGCCCAAGTACGAGGTGCCCGGCCGGCTGCCGATCCCACGGCCCTACTGGATGATGGGTGTGTGGGACACAGGCGTGATCACCCACGTCGAGGACCGCCGCGGCCGGATCCACATGAGCCCGTAAAGAGAATCGCGTGATGAGAATCTCTGTGTACGCAGCGGTGTTGTGTGCGGCCTTGTCCATCGGCTTGGCCGGCTGTCGGCCGTCGGACGCTGACGCGCCGGCCGACCTGGCTGTCACGAATTCCTATCTCGAAAGCGTGGTGGTCGACCTGCTCGGCGACGCGTCAAACGTGCTCTGTCTTACCGAGCCGGGCATGTGTCCGGGCCATTTCGACATACGCCCCGGCCAGGTCGCGCGGATGCGCACGTGCCGGCTGCTGTTGCGGTTCGATTTCCAAAGCGCGTTGGATGCGAAACTCGCGCCGCTGGCCGACGACGGGCTCGCCATCGCCGAAATCCGACCGACCGGCGGATTAAGTACGCCAAAAACCTACCTCGAAGCCTGCCGCCAGGCGGCCGACGCCCTGGGCAGATCAGGGTTTCTGTCCCCCACCGAGACCGCGGACAGGCTGACCGCCATCGCCAAGCGGATGGCGGAACTCGACGCCTGGGCGCGTGACGAGGTGAACGGGACGCCGCTCGCGGGCCGGCCCGTTCTGGCCAGCGTCCACCAGCAGGCTTTCTGCGAGTGGCTCGGGCTCCCCGTGGCGGCCACGTTTCGCGGGGCGGATACCGCAGGCGTCGGCGAGATCGAGTCAGCCGTCCGCGCGGGGGCTGCGTCGCCCGTGGCGCTGGTCGTCGCCAATCGCCCGGAGGGCCGGCGCGTCGCGGACGCCCTGGCCGACCGGCTCGACGCTCCGGTCGTCGTGCTCGACAATTTCCCCGATCGCAACAACGGCTTACCCGCATTCGACGCGCTCGTACGGACAAACGTGAAACGGCTCATCGCAGCGGGTCGACCATGACCACCCTTCTGGATATCGAGAACCTCGAAGTGACCGCTGGCAGACGGCGCGTGCTCTCCGTGCCCCGGCTCGCGCTGGACGACGGACGCATGCTGGCCCTCATGGGCCCCAACGGCGCCGGCAAAAGCACACTGCTCCGCGCATGCCTGGGCATCCAACCGCATGTGGCCGGCCGCATTCGCGTGCTGGGCGCCGAATTGGGCCGTCTCGGCTGGCGCGGGCGCGTCGCGCTGCGCCGCTCGATCGGATACGTCCCGCAGATCCTGTCGGCCCGTACCGAACTGCCCTTGACGGTTCGGGAGGTAGTAGCCATCGGCGTTACGGGCCCGGTCGGCCTGTTCGGCCGGATCAACGCGACGCATTGGCAGCGGGTCGACCGATGGCTGGCGCGGTTGGGACTGGCCGACCTGAGCGGCCAGAGCTACAGCCGACTCTCCGGCGGCGAGCAGCGCAAGGTGCTCATCGCCCGCGCGATGGTCCAGAACCCGAGGTTGCTGCTGCTCGATGAGCCGACGGCCAACCTCGACCTCGGCTGGCGGGAACGGATCGTCGCCACGGTCGGCGAGCTTCACGAACGCGAGGGCGTCTCCGTCATCCTGGCCTGCCACGAGCTCGAAGTCCTGCCGCCCGCCTGCCGGCAGGTTCTGCTGTTGGACCGCGGCCGCGTCCTGGACGAGGGGACGCCCGAAACCGTCTTCACCGACGTACGCGTCGCGGCGCTCTACGGGGCGGGCCTGAGGGTCTGCCATCAGGACGGGCGTCATGCCGTCCTTCCCGCGAGGTGCGCGCATGCTTGACCTGGCCTTCTGGATGCCGGTCCTCATCGCCGGTCTCATCGCGGGCGCATCGAGCGGCCTCGTGAGCGTCTACATCGTGGGGATGCGCATCCCGTTCCTGGGCGTGTGCGTCGCGCATGCGGCCTTGGCCGGTGCCGTCTTCGGCGCGCTGGCCGGCCTGGAAGGACAACTCATGCTGCTGCCGGCCCTGGGCGGCGCCGTCGTGACCGCGCTGGTACTCGGGCTGCTCGATCCGTCCACGTGGCACATGGACACCAACGTCATCATGGGGCTGCTGTTTTCGGTAACGATGGGGCTGGCGTTCGTCGGTTTCGGCCTGTTCGCCGTCGTGGGGCGCAGCGACAACGAGGTTCGCAGCCTGCTGTGGGGCAGCCTCAACTTCTGCCGGTGGTCGGACGTCAAACTCATGGTGCTGGCCTCGGGCGCGCTGGCGGTTTTTCTCGTCGTGTTCTACAAGGAGATGCGCGCGATCCTCTTTTCGCGCGCCGAGGCCGACGCGGCCGGCATTCACGCGACGGCCGTCTGGACGGGGTTTCTCGTGCTGACGGCGGCCGTCATGACCGTCAACTTCCAGACCGTCGGCGGGCTGATGATCTACAGCCTCATCACGAACCCGGCCGCGGCCGCCTTTCAACTCGTCCGCGGATGCGGGCGGGCGCTGACCCTGGCCGCACTGCTCGGTGCATTGAGCGGCCTGGGCGGGTTCCTCATTGCCGCCGCGACGGACCTGCCCAGCGGCGCTGTCATCGTGCTGTTCTCGTCGTCGCTCGTCGTGATCGCCGCCGCCGTCGCACGGTGGAGCCGGCGGGGCAAGCCTTTTCAGCCGAAATCGACGCCGACCTCGGAGGCGAGCTTCTGAAGATGCGTCCGAGCCCGTGCGTACTGCGCAGGACCGTCGCAATGCTCGATCATGAGCGGCACGTCGTGGCCAAGCTGTGCGAGCCGGCGCAGGTAGGTGGCGTAGTTCAGCGCACCATCGCCGCAGGGCACCTCGCGGAAATGAACGTTCATCTCGACATCCCAGGTGAGATCCTTGGCGTGGCAGCTGACGATCCAGGGACCGAGGGTGTCGAAGCACTCGTCGAGCAGGGCCGCGTTGCGGTAGAACCGGCGGGGCGAGTTGACCAGGTTGCAGGGGTCCAGGTGGATCCCGTAAGCCGGCCGATCGATCGCCTTGAGCAGTTTCAGGGCTGCATCGGGCGAATCGGGCAGCGACCAGCCCATCATCTCGTAACAGAACCTGGCGCGTTTCGGCTTGACGGCGTCGATGATCGTGCGCGCGTTTTCGACCACCGCCTCGAAGAACCGGTCCGTAACGTTGTCCGGGTGCGGTCCGTACCAGACGTCCGGGTTGAACGAGCCGGCGATGTTCACGCAGCACAGTGCGCCGAGGGCGTCGGCCAGGGCGAGCCCTTCCGTCACCCGTTTGAGGTTGGCCGCCCGCTTGGCCGGGTCCGCATCGAGCAGGTTGCACCAGCGCCCGACCTCGGCGATGACCACGTCGTTTCGCGCGTAGGCTTCTGTGATCGCACGGATGCGCTCCGTATCGTTCAGCTCGACAGGCGGGCAGTACGCTGCCCGGTAACCGACCGCACGGTGCGCGCGGGCGAGCTGCTCGGGGTCGTCGGTCTTTTCGAAAACGGGTGCGCCCAATCGTACCGGGTGCAATCGGCCAACCGCCGGCGCGGTTGTTTGGCTGGCCACCACGGTGCGGGCGCCGCCGCGCGTCAGGACGGCCCCCGCCAGGGCCGCCATCGAACCCCGCACAAACCCGCGTCGATCCAGTTTATCATCGCCCATCGTGTGCTCCTGACGTGAACTGACAAATGAAACCACTCTTGTGCACCGCCTGCCGTCATCGCCTCACCACGCCGTCGCTTGTTGTCCGACCGGCCACCAAAAGGCTATCATCCCATCAAAGAGGAGACAAACCATGCAGCGATCCGGCATACGGCGACGTCCCGCACAACACATCCGATGGGTTTTTGCGCTGCTGGCGCTCGCGACGGCCGGCTGCCCGCAAATCCAGGTTCCCGATCCGGCCGTCCGCTACATCGCGTTCGGCGATTCGACGACGGCCGGCGTCGCGGAGCGCGATTACCACGATATCCTGCGCGAGATGCTCGACGTACCGCCTGAAACCTTTGCCAACGAAGGTTCCGGGGGCGAGTCGGCGGAAGCGGGCCTCGAACGCCTCCAACAGCTTATCGACCGGGAACTCTACCCCAACGCGCACACGCTTTTCTATTGGCAGGGAGGCGCTGCCGTCATCGACTTCATCGCCGAGGTAGATCCGTACCTGCTTCTGGCGCCTGACGCCCCCGGCTACCCCTATACGGATCGTCTGGCTGAGCTGCTCGAAGCGATCCAGGGCCAGATCGAGAACGCCATCGACGCCGGGCACTCCGCCGGCTGGACGGTCTACGTGGCCACGTACTATCCGATGCCCACGTGGCCGACGCCCTGCGATCCGATGTGGTTGGATATCATGTTGCCCGGCCAGGCGCGGACCGCCAATGTCTACAGGCGGATGCTCAACACGTACATCCGCAGGGCGGCCGCCCGGCAGTCGGCTATCCTGGTCGATATCGCGGCCATCGACGCGCTCGGCACGGACCCCGCGCAGTACGCGGACTGCAACCACCTCAGCACGGAAGGCAACCGTATTGTGGCTGAACGCTTCCTCGAGGTCATCCAGCAGACGACCGAGGTGGAATGAACGGTCGCGTCACAATTGTCCAGCCCCCCGACGGCCACCCCTTTTCCGACAGAAAATCGAACGTGCCCCGCCCGAAATGCGACCTATCATAAAGTACCGGAGCCGGTGATACCGGGTGCCGGCGAGAGTGCGATCGGCTCCGGGCCGTTGTCCCGGCCGATACACAGAGGGAGTGCAACTCATGAAATTTTTCAATCCGCTTGCAGCAGGCACCGTCGCGATCATGCTGGCCACGCTGCTGATTCTCCGGGCCACGGGGCGGGCCGGCAATGGAGCCGGTTCCCAACCGGCCGACACTTCCCCGTCCGAGCCTTCGTCCACCAGCAAAACGCTCCTTTCTCAGAGCGGCTACGACATCACGCCCTGGCCGGCTGAAAAAGTAGCTGAACGGGCGGCCGCGCTCACGCCCGAGCAGCGCCACATCCTTTTGGACAAGGGCACGGAGCGTCCCTTCTGCGGCCAATGGCTCGACAACAAACAGGACGGCCTCTATCTCTGCCGGCTCTGCAGCCTGCCGCTGTTTTCAGCCAAAGCCAAGTTCACCTCCGGCACGGGTTGGCCGAGCTTTTTTACGCCGTTCGACACTGACCACGTCCACACCCGGCGCGACACGAGCCACGCCATGGAGCGCACCGAGATCACCTGCGCGCGGTGCGACAGCCATCTCGGGCACGTCTTCCCGGACGGCCCGCCCCCGACCCATCTGCGCTACTGCATCAACTCCGCCTCGCTGGTCTTCCACCCGGCCAACGCCGATCTGCCGGCTGATGCCTGGCCGGCCGTCACCGAGACGGCCTACTTCGCCGGCGGCTGCTTCTGGGGTATCGAGGACCGTTTCCAGCAGGTGCCCGGCGTACTGGCCGCGGTTTCCGGCTATCAGGGTGGCTCAACTTCTCAGCCTAGCTACAAGGAAGTCTGCTCGGGCCGGACCGGCCACGCCGAAACGGTGCGCGTCACCTTCAACCCCGCGCTGGTCACCTACCGCCAACTGCTCGAGTGGTTCGTCACGTTCCACGACCCGACCCAGCTCGACCGCCAGGGCCCGGACATCGGTTCCCAGTACCGCTCCGCGATCTTCGCAGCCGACGAGCAGCAGCTCGAACAGGCCCGCGCTTTCCTCGCCGAGCTGTCCCGCTCCCGACGTCGGGGCCGCCGCAAAATCGTGACGACGGTCGCCCCGGCCGGCCCGTTCTACGAAGCGGAAGACTACCACCAGAACTACCACGCCCGGCACGGCGGTTCCTGCCCATTGCCCGCCCGCCCGTGAGGGCCGCCGCCGGGTTCCCGTTTCGTCATGCCGCCGCTCGTGGTAGGCTACCGCGATCATGCGAATCGTCGCCCAAGGCATCGACCTTATCGAGTGCGATCGGATCGGCCAGCTCTGGAAGCGCCACGGCCAACGCTTCCTGACGCGGTTGCTGACCGATGCGGAGATCCGCCACGTCCAGCGCTACAAGGACGCCGTCCCCTCCCTGGCCGGCCGGTTCGCCGCCAAGGAGGCGATCCTCAAGGTGCTCGGAACGGGGTGGCGCGGCCGGATCGCCTGGCGCGACATGGAGATCCTCAACGACACGCAGGGCCAGCCGCACGTGACGCTGAGCGGCGAATGCGCACGGATCGCCGAGACGCTGGGCATCACCCGCATCCTGGCCTCGATCACCCATACGCCCCACTATGCGGCCGCGACGGCCCTGGGTCTCGACGAGCGCTAAAACCCTTTACGGCAAGGTCACCGCGTTCGATATCCGCCGATCGAGTCATGACGGCGCACGGGCAAGACGGCCCTCCCGCACCGCGTCCGCACGATCGGAAAGATCAGGCGGACGCGCCGCTGTAGGACCGCAGGCCATATTTCCAGAAGGCTGACGCAAGCACCAGCGCCCCCGTTGCCGCCGCCAGCGCCACGGCGACATTGCCCGGTTCGATCTTGCCGACGAGCGTGGCGGCCGGGTAGGTCGTGATGAATGCCAGTGGGATCAGGTATGTGAGTACGCGCTGGATGACTGGCCGATAGATGTCCACCGGATAGCGGCCTGCCTCGAAGACGTTCCAGAAGACCATCTCGATATTGTTGATGCGCGTGAACCAGAACGCGCACGTGGCCAGGACGAGCCAGAAAGCATAGATGATGACGACGCCGGCAACCAGCATGACCAAGAAGAGGATGAGCTGGGCGGCTGAGACAGCGGCTGACAGTTGCGTGCAGGCCACCGTGATGAACACGCCTCCCAGAACGACGTCGGCCAACCGCCAGACGACGATCCTCCGGAAACTCGTGAAGAACTGGGTGTTGATCGGCTTGAGGATGGCGAAGTCCAGCGTGCCTTCCCGGATCTCCTCCATGATGAGCCGCATGTTCGGGGAGATGAACAGGCCGATGATACCGCTCATCGCGCGGAATACGCCGAGCAGCGCGAGCACCTCCATCGCGTTCCAGCCGCCGAGGGACCGGGTATTCGAGAAAATCGTCCACAGGCCGACGAGTTCGGCCCCGAAATGGGCGAGCGTGACGAACACGTTGGCCAGAAAGTCGACGCGATAGGCCGCGTCGTTCTGGACGCTGATCCGCAGGAACAGCCAGAGCAGTTTCAGGTGGTGCAGCACGGTGTTTTCCTTTGTCATGCACCCACGGCGGAATAACGCCGTATGCTCAACCGCCACATCACGTGAAAGACGACCAGCCCCAATACGATCCAGATGAGCTGGTTGACCATGCCGCTGTAAACCGCGCCGGGCTTGAGCCAGCCCGCGAGCGCTTCGGCCGGAAACCAGATGACCCACTTGAAGGGCAGGGCCGAGGCGATGCGCTGGACCGGCTCGGGCATGATCGTCAGGGGCGCGAGGCGCCCGCCGAGGAAGAGACCGGCGCCGAACCAGAACTGTCCGATCGCGTCCATGCGCGTGAACCAGAAGGCCAGCAGCGCGAGGTTGTAACCCCAGAGGTAATGGAGGACGGCCGCCAGCACGAGGACGGGGATGCCGACGAGCAGCTCGAATCGACCCGTCTGGAAGCTCGGCTGGGCGACGACGATGACCAGCAGCCACAACGGCACGAGGATCGTCAGCGTGAGGATCTTGTAGGCGAGGTTGTCAGCCACGGAATGCCAGATGGGCAGCAGCGGCCGCAGCAGTCGCGCCGACATCCGGCCCGATCGGATGAGCCAGCTCATCTCGTGGATGTCCCAGGCCGTCGTGGCGTGCCCGACGACCATCGTCAGCCAGAAGTAGGCGGCGAAATCGCCTGGCGTGTAGCCGCCGATCGCCTCGCCGCCGGGCGATCCCTTGACGGCCACACCCCACATCGCCATCGCCACGGACGGGTAAACCACACCCCAGACCGCCCAGAGAACCATCTCGCCACGATACTGAAACATCTCGGCCAGCGCGAGGCGGAACAACGCGGGAAGAGCTCGGAGAACCGCCCTCATGGGCCGGCCTCCGCGCCCCGCGCGAAGAGCTGGCGGATGACCTCCTCGACGGGCGGATCCTCGATCGTCAGGTCGAGAACCGGAAGCTCGGAAAGCAGCCGGCCGGCCGTGACCGTCGCCTGGTCCTTGGGAACGCGGAGCGTCAGCTTGCGGCCGGCGTGGTCGATCACGTGGCCGAGACGGTTGAAGTCATACCCGTCGACATCGCGGTCGAGGTCGAGCCGGATCACCTTGAACGGTGCGAGGCGGGCGCTGATCCGGGCGAGGGGGCCGTCGAACAGGATCCGCCCGTGGTCGATGACGATGATCCGCTCGCACAGGGCGGTCACGTCGGCCATGTAGTGCGACGTGAGGATGATCGTCGCCTCGTAACGCCGGTTGTAGTCGGCCACGAATCTCCGGATGCGGTCCTGCATCGTCAAGTCGACACCGAGCGTCGGCTCGTCCAGAAACAGAACGGAGGGATGGTGCAGCAGCGAAACGCAGATCTCGCACTTCATCCGCTCACCGAGCGAGAGCGTACGAACCTGCTTTTTGAGCACGTGGCCGATGTCGAGCATCTCGACGAGTTCATCGAGCGTCCGTCGGCCCTGCGCGCGATCGACCTGGTAGACGGCCAATTGCACGAGAAACGAATCCATGGGCGGCAGGTCCCAGTTGAGTTGGCTCCGCTGGCCCATGACCATGCTGATCCGCCGCAGATAGGCCGACTCGCGCCGCCAGGGCGTGTGCCCCAGCACGCTCGCCCGGCCGGCCGTGGGATACAACAGGCCGGAAAGCATTTTGAGGGTGGTCGTTTTGCCTGCGCCGTTGGGCCCCAGGAAACCGACGATCTCGCCGGCCTCGATGGAGAAACTCACCTCATCGACGGCGCGGACGTGGCGGTACTCCCGGCGGAGGACGCTGCGCAACGCAGCCAGCATGCCCCCCTCGCGCTCGGAAACCCTGTAGGTCTTGGACAACCGGTCGACTTCGATCTGGGCCATAACCTGATCATTGTAACTCAAAGCGTGCGGTTTGTGACGTCCGTGCTTGCCACACTACGCAAGAGAATCGTGGACAAGGGCGGTTGCAGGGTAAGGGGCAAGAGGACACGTTCCGCCGGCGAAGCATAAAAGCCGCACCGCACCTGCCGGCCGCATGGTTACTTGTTTACCGACGAGCTTAGTGCACGCGGGACTCGGCGTACTCCAGTCGGCCACCGATCCCGGCCTCGGCGCGCTGCTGGCCGGCCTGCCAGGAGAAAAGCCGATGGAAATCGTCCAGGATCAGGTAGAGACACGGGATAATCACCAACGTGATGGCCGTGGCGAAGACGATCCCGTAGCCGAGCGACAGCGCCATGGGGATCATGAACCGGGCCTGCCGGGAGGTTTCGAAAATCATCGGGGCCAAACCGCCGAACGTCGTGATCGTGGTCAACAGGATCGGACGAAACCGCCGCACGCCCGCCGCATGAATGGCGTCGTGCGCATTCAGACCCGTTTCGCGTTGACGGTTGGCATACTCGATCAGGATGAGGGCCGCGTTGACCACCACCCCGGCCAGGGCGATGATGCCCATGACGCTGATGATGCTCAGGCTGTAGCCCATGATCAAATGGCCGAGCACCGCGCCGACAATCCCGAACGGGATGCTGAGCATCACGATCGCCGGCTGCAAATAGCTGCGGAACGGGATACCCAGAAGCACGTAGATGGCCAGCAGGGCGACGACAGAACCACTCCGCAGGGCGGCCATGATCTCGCGCATGTCTTCCTGCTTGCCCTGAAAGCTGTAACTCAACCCCGGGTGATCACGGACGAGTTTCGGCAGAATGGTTTCCTTCAGGTTGGCCAATACCTGGTCGGTTTCGCTCTCGGGTATCACGTCCGCCGTGACGTGGATAGTCCTTTGCGAATTGCGGCGGTCGATCGTGGTGTACGCCCGGCCCCTCTGCACGGCAGCGACCTGGCGCAAGGGCACGTCCGCCCCCGCCGGCGTGCGCACGATGAACGACTCCAGGTTGTGCATGCTGACCCGGTCTTTCTTGGGCAGACGCACCATGACCTTGACCTCGTTGCGGCCGCGCTGCTGACGGAGCGCCTCGGCCCCATAAAACGAGCTTCGCAATTGCCTGGCCACCTCCGCGGCGGTCAGTCCCAGGCTGCGTCCCTCGGGCCGCATCTGGAAATCGAACTGCTGCTTGCCGGGCGTGTAGCCGTCATCGATGTCGCTGACGTTGGCGAACTGGGCCAGGGCATCGGCCAAGGCGGTGCCGGCACGATCCAGGGTGGGTATGTCCCAATGCGCCAGTTCCACCGTCAGCGAGGGGCCGGACCCCGGCCCCCCACGGTCCGACTGGAAGCGGATGGATTCCAGACCCGGAATGTATCCGACCCGCTCCCGCCACTTCTCGGTGAAGACAAAGGTATTGATCGGCCGGACGTCGGGATCGGTCAGGTAGGCGACGACGAACAACTGGTTCTCCCGGATGCTCGCGCGAACGCCACGCATCAACTCCAGGCCGCCGTTCTCGTCAGAAACCTCCTGGACCGCGCGAACGAGACGGTTGCTGACTTCCTCCAGGGCCGGAAGGGGCGAACCGTAGGGCAAAACGGCCGTCACCACGGAGTAATCCGATTCGACCTTGGGCGCCATCTCGAAACCCAACCGGCCGCTGGCGACGTATCCCACGACAAGCAGCAGGACCGCAAGGCTGATGGAGACCGTGAGGTAACGGGCCCGCAACACCATGTTTAGAAACGGGCCGAAGAGCTTTTCGATCGAACGGGCGATGAAGGCACTCAATCGCTCCTGGGCCCTGTGGACCGCCCGTCCCACGCGCGTCGCGTTGTCCTTTTTCATGTGGGCCAGGTGAGCCGGAAGCACGAACAACGACTCGAAAAGCGAAACGATGAATACCGCGGACACCACAAGCGGCACCACCCGCCAGACCTTTCCCATGATCCCCGGGATGAAAAGCAGCGGCGCGAAGGCGGCGATGTTGGTCAGGATGCTGTAGGTGACGGGTGTGGCGACCTCCTGCGCGCCGCGGATGGCGGCCGACACGCGGTTCTTCCCCTCATGGCGATACTCGAAGACATTTTCACCGACGACGATGGCGTCATCCACCACGATCCCCAGCGCGATGATGAATGCGAACATGGAGATCATGTTGATGGTCACGTCCACGGCGGGCAGAAAGAGCATGGCCCCCATGAAAGAGACCACGATTCCACTGGTTACCCAGAAGGCCAACTTGTATTCGAGAAAGATCGTGAGGATCACCAGCACCAGGGCCAAGCCGATCAAACCGTTCTTGGTGAGCAATTGGAGGCGCTGGCGATAGATATCCGACGAGTCGCGCCGGACATCGATGTGCACGCCCGGCGGAAGATCCGGCCGAATCTCCTCCAGTTTCCACTTCACCGCCTCGGAAACGCCCGTGGGCGTCTGTTCGCCGACGCGGAAAATCTCGATATTCACCGCGGGTTGGCCGTTGTAGGTGAGAAATTCATAGGTCTCGGCGAACTCGTCCTTGACGATGGCGATGTCCCGGACCAGCAGTTGCGTGCCGTCCTCGGAGGTGAGTACCGGAATCTCGCCGAATTCCCGGGCCCAGTCCCGGCGGTCCTTCATCCTCAGAAGGACTTCACCTGCATCCGTTCGGATGCTGCCTCCTGGAATCTCGACCGAGGCG
>Ga0272443_10002063_pt1 | contig 26818 bp, 17 predicted proteins | sample SSMAcet12_FD_193581 | JGI IMG/M metagenome (GOLD analysis project Ga0272443, IMG submission 193581) | Marine sediment archaeal communities from Little Sippewissett salt marsh, Falmouth, MA, United States - SSM-Acet-12 | ecosystem: Environmental > Aquatic > Marine > Wetlands > Sediment ... | reverse complement strand
TTCACTTTCTTTACTTCTTATTAAGATTTTCCCACCAATGTTGTCAATAATGCGTTTCACAATTGGCATACCAATACCAACGGACTGCTCGTTATTAGTAGGTATAGGGCTTAGTTTAGAATACTTGTTAAAAATATTCTTTAAGTCATCAGGGGGGATACCAACGCCGTTATCCTCAATCTCAACTAATATATACTTTTTGATTTCATAAATCTCAGATGCTCGAATCGAGATTGTCTTATAGAATTTTGAGTATTTTATTGAATTAGAGAGAATCTGGTTTATCACCATTTCTACTTTGTCCTTATCGCCAAATGCTTGTGATGTCCTATCAATCTCCGGATCAAAAGTAAGTATCAACCTCTTGATTTTCAGCTCTTCATCGTAAGTATCAATTACTTTGTTGATTAGCATTTTCATATTGAATGATTCGACGACAGAAGGCAGATTGCCTTGCTCCAAATTATACAAATATAATATATCATTAATGGTAGAGGATACAGTTTTTATTTCATTGTCAATCAATTGTGAGATAGTAGTTAGCTCTTTAGAGCTATCATTTTTAACGTTATAAGTTTTTATAGAATCGTTATGTCCTCTGATAGCATTAATTGGGTTCATCATTTGATTAGAACTGATTGAGAAAAAAGCATTTCTTTCGTCAATCAATTCCGTTAGCTGTTTATTTTGCAACAATATTGTTTCTTTCGACCTCCTCAAGTCAAGATGAGTCTTTATTCTTGCTAAAGTTTCGCCCTTATTTGCTGGTTTCACAATATAATCTACAGCTCCCAATTCGAGTCCTTTTACAATATTATCAGTATTTTTCATTGATGTAAGGAAAATAATAGGTATCTCCTTTGTGTTGGAGTCTTGCTGAAGCTGTCTGCAAACCTCGAAACCATCAACATTAGGCATTACAAGATCAAGTAGAATAAGGTCTGGTAATATTTTCTTAGCAATTTCTATTGACTTCTTACCATCAACTATTAGAGATATTTCATAGCCGGCTTCAATTAAAACGTTACCGGTTAATCTAAGATTTGATTCCAGGTCATCAATAACCAATATTAGTGGTTTTTCTCTCATTTAATAATCCAAATTTTATATTTCAATTGATTTCTTAATCTTATTTACAAATATAGGGAAAAAGTCAAGATATTTATTCATTGCTATTACATCCATAATCTTAACTTTTTCTAATAGGGACTCTGCATACCTAACCATTTCATCAAATTCATATTTTTCAGCAGACTTCAAGAGATCCTCCGAAAATTCTCTTATGCTACCAAGTATTTGAGTATCAATTATTTCGAGGCATCTCGGAAGAAATAAACTTTCCAGCTCAGTGTAAAATGGCATTATCGCTTCTTTATGATTTTTTAAATCAACATCAGATATTTCAAAAACATTTTCGACATTCTGCTCATCAGTTTCTATGTCATAGAGGATATCGTCTTCTTCATTTAATTCATTGCTAATCAGAGAATTAAGAGTAATAATGAAGCAAGTACCCTCACCTTCTTTTGACTCAACGGAAATTTTACCATCATTTTTCTCTATCATTTCATTGCATATCAGCAATCCAAGCCCTGTGCCTTTTTCATTATTAGTACCGAGTGTCGTATGATGTCTATTTAGTTTGAATAATTCATCAACAATTTTTTTGGTCATGCCAACACCATTATCGCATATCATAATATCTATTTTATTTTCATCATCAGCATTTGTAGTGCTGAACTCAATCCTCCCACCAATAGGAGTAAATTTTATGGCGTTAGATAAAAGATTTCTGATTACTGTATTGATCATATTCTCATCAGCAATTACGTAAATATTCTTAGCTATATTATTTACTACTGAAATCTTTTTGGGAATAGCATTGTTTATCAATAGCTCTATGTTCGTTTTTACTATTAAATGTAAAGGTATTTTTTCTTTGATTACTTGAACTTTACCGCGATTGACTCTTGCCCAAACTAAAAGATTTTCTAAGAGATCAAAGAGGTGGTGTCCTGTTTTACTGAGCATTTCCAGACTACTTTTGATTTCACTGGGTTTGTATCTATCATAATAAAAAAGCAAGTTATCGGCAATACCGAGTATACCACCAAATGGACTACGAAGATCATGAGAAATGATTGATATAAACTTATCCTTTTCATCGTTCATTTTTTTTAGCAATTCTTCTGAGCTTATTAAATTATCATTCATTTTAATTAGCTTATTAGCATCTTGCATTATCTTCAAGCTTGAAAGCTTAAGATTCTCTATTAGCTCTTCCCTTTCCTTCTGCATTTTTACACGTTCTGTAACGTTTATGGCAATGGCAACAGCACCTGCAATATCAGATTCAGTGTTCCTAAATGGCGAAAAAGTCGTTTCAAAAGTGTATTCCTGAATCTCCATGATCGTACTGGTTGTAGTTCCAGCCAGAGCTTTTTGGATGTCAATCTTAATTTGTGGTTTATCCTCGAATATATCATATATGGATATTCCTGTAATCTGATTAGGAAGTAGCTTGAATAAATTCAAAGCGCTACCGTCAGAAAGAGTTATTATGCCATCACGATCAATGATAAAGATCAGAGCATTGGCGTTTCTAATTACAATACGCAACTTTTCTTCGCTAACCCTTATTGCATCATCTATCTGCTTTTTTGTAGAGCTACTTAGTTCATGATAATAATCGTAGAAATCCTGTGAGTTTGAGTTGTTTTCAATCTTCTCAATTATATCGTATAATGGGTAGAAATCTGGTCGTAATTCCTCGCTTGACTTTCTTTCAATAGAGAGGATATGGCTTTTAAGCTCGGGTAATAATTCTTTCCATTCCATTATTCTTGTTTGAATTTACTCTTAAAATATATAAAGGTTTACAATTTTAATAAAAACTTTAGAATAAAAAAAATAAATTTATCATTTTTAATGTTTTTTAATTATTAAAGACAAGCACTAACGAATAGTAATGCCTTATCCTTATCTTTATTCCCGTTATTGTCTTCTATTCCATTGTGGACATCCACACCAGCTGGCTTAACATAATCTATTGCTTTGCTAATATTCGAGTGGTTTAATCCCCCAGCCAATATTACTGGTTTAATAGATGTTTTTACTATTTCGCGGCTTATTCCCCAATCATGTGTTTTGCCTGTAGCACCTTCGGCTCCTGTTTCGGGGTTATAAGTATCGGTTATGAAATAATCAATATAGTCTTGATATTTATACACTTCGTTCAAGGGTGCATTTGGATTACTATTCCTTATGATTATACTTTTTATAATAAATATATTACTTCTAATGCTCTTGATTTTCTTTATTTCAGCAAGATCTATTTTCCCATGTAGCTGCACATAATTGATTGATAAGTAATCCAGTGTTTTAGTTATATCATTTGCAGATGACTGATAAGTTATTAGAACGGGAATAGCAGCTTCATATATACTTTTTATTATTTGCCTGCTCTCTAATAATGTAGTGTCCTCTATATTCACTGGAAGAAAATGAGGGAAGCCAAGATGAGTGAAGCCGCAGTCAATCAACATCTTTGCTTCTTCAGTTGATTTTATTCCAGCTGCCTGTATTATTCTCGTCTTCAATTTTATTATTCTTCTGTTTATGCTTAAAGTAAAGATAAAGTGGTATTCCCAAGGCGCATAAAAATATCCCAAAAACTGAATCAATCATATATTTATCTCCACTAATATAACTGCTAATATCTTCGTAAAGTGTAAGAATGACAAAGAATGCTGCAAAAATTACAAATATGGCAGGCACCCAAGGGTATCCCCATACTTTATAAGGTCTCTCGGTGTTAGGCATTTTTTTTCTTAATACAAATACACCATAAGCCCCAAGAGCATAAAATATCCAACTAATGAAAATAAGCATATCTGTAAGTATGTCGAATGTGCCACTAAGCACAAGGACACAGGTCCAAAAGCATTGTAGCAATAGTGCATTGTGTGGAGTACGGAATCTTGGATGAACTCTGCCAATAGTGTTGAAAAACATTCCCCGATTTGACATAGCATAATAAACCCTTGCGCTAACCATTATCGTTCCATTTGAAGTGCCGAATGTGGAAATCATTACAGCAGCAGCAACAAATCCACCACCAATGGCTCCCATGGAATAATTTGCCACATCCGAAGCTACTAATTTTGAAAGAGCCATCTCCTCAATAGGCATCACATACATAAATGAAAGATTTATAAGCACATAAACAACAATTACTATAATTGTTCCAAGGAATAGACTTTTCGGAATATTTCTCTGTGGCTCTTTAACTTCACCAGCAATATATGTTATGTTATTCCAACCATCATAAGACCAGAAAGCCCCAGATAAAGCCGCTATAATGCCAATCATTATCCCCTTGCCGGTATTTGCGAAGTATGATGTTTCTTCGGTAAAGTTTGAAAAACTACCCTCACCATAAGCAAAACCGAAAATGACAAGTACAAGTATAGCCAATATCTTAGCAGTAGTAAAAAATCTGGCTAAAGCACCTCCAAAAACTACACCAAGATAATTAACTCCGGATAGTAAGATTATAACAAGTATCGTCAAACTTTTAACTCCAAAATCATAAAGTGGATAGATACTACCAATAAATGGGATGTATAACTCTACACTTTTTTCAATCTCAGGGGAAAATCTGGGTAGCACGAAAAAATATTCGGTATATTCAGCAAAAACATAAGTAATAGACGCAATTGAACCTGTTTGTATTACTGCGAATATAGCCCAGCCATAAAGGTAAGCAACAAATTCGCCATACATTTTTTGGAAGTAAATATATTGCCCACCAGTCTTGGTTATCATGCCGGCAACTTCAGAATTGGTCAATGCTCCGAACAATGTAATTATACCTGCACCTACCCAGATAGCAAGCAATAGCTCAGGAGAGCCAAGCTGAGAAGCCATAAGAGCTGGTTTTCGGAATATTCCAGAGCCAACTACTGCTCCTACGACAATAGCCACAGTTGTATATAAACCAAGTTTTGAAAGTAGTTCGCTATTATTGCGGAGCTTATTTTGCTGCATAAATTATGAAAACTTTATCTTAAAAAAAACCAAAATACAAATATTTAGAGATATGGCAAAACGTAAATAGAATTTGTACAATTGTATATGCTTAAAATATTTTGTCAATCAGTTTTGTTTTTCGTTAAACTTTTTTCGATATATTTTGTCTAAATTTCATGGAGTGTGTTATATAAACTAAATTTGGAAAAATTATGATAAGAGTCATGTCTATTGTGTTCATCTTACTTAGCTTAAATGTATTCTCTCAAGACCTTTACACAGCTAACAGAGTTGTTAAAATGGAACTTGAATTTTACGACAGCAATTATCTGCAACTACTGGAACAAAACAAAGAGGAAGAAATTGAGATACCAGCAAAGCTGATTGTAGATGATGAATTGGTTCTTGATAGTGTTGGGGTCAGATATAAAGGTAATTCTTCTTATAAATCCAATGGAAGCAAAAAGTCATTTAATATAACAATTGATGAATATATAGATGGCCAGGATCTGTGGGGCTATGAGTCATTAAACTTAAACAATGCCTTCCTTGACCCAACTTTCATGCGTGAATATATTACGAACAAAGTATTTGGTAGATATATGCCTGCTTTGAAAACTGGCTATGTTTCTCTTTATGTAAATGGTGCAGAATTTGGACTTTACAGCAATGTTCAGCAGATAAATAAAGATTATCTTGGTCAGTGGTATAATTCAAAATCAGGAAATCTTTATAAAGGAGACCCCAGGGGCGAACTTACATGGCAAGGAGATAATCCAGATCTTTACAAAGACGATTATCTGAAAAAAACAAACGAAGATGATGTTGACTGGTCTGATCTTGTTGAATTGATCAACGTTATCAATAATTCCTCTGAAATTGAGGATTCACTTCCCGAAGTTTTAGATACTGACAGGGTTCTGTGGTATTTTGCTTTATGCAATATCTTTGTTAATCTGGACAGTTACATTTTTTCATCCCACAATTATTTTGTTTATAATGATCCTGCTGATAACAGATTCGATTTTTTGCTATGGGATGTAAACGAATCGTTTGGAGTGTTCCCACCAAATCTTCCATTTTCTAAGACATCTTTCCCACCAATAGACCTGAATGCTCCAAACAGGACTCCATTACTAAAGAAAATGTTAATTAATCCATACTTTCAAAGTGTTTATTTTGCTCATTATAGAACTATTCTTAGAGAGTCTTTTTGTGTTGATTCTATCAGTAGATTAATAGAAGAAATAAAACCAGTAATAGATACTTATGTACAAAAAGACCCGATGAAACTTTACACATATCAGGATTTTGAGAATAATATAAACGATGATGTAAGTGTAGGTAACAGAATTGTCCCTGGATTGTTGTCTTTTGTAGAAGCGAGAAACGAATATCTAACTAACCTTGCTGATTTGACTAAAGCAGAACCAATTATTGGGATAGTTGTATATCCTTATAATGATTTAAAACCAAATAACAAAGTGGTATTCAGAGTACGTATGGAGACTGAAGACACAAAAGAAGTTGTCTTTCATTGGAGGATTGGAGATGGCAGGTTCTTTGGTATCGAGATGAATGATAAAGGTTATTATCCGGATGTCGAGCCAGACGATAATTTTTATGGTGTAGCATTTGAAATACCTGATGGTTCTTCGGGTATGAAACTATGTTGTTATGTAACAGCAGTGAATGATCAAGATGTAATGAAGTTTTATCCAGAGCGAGCAGAATTTGAATTCATATCTCTCAAAATCGAAAGCTCTTTGTCAAATACCGATATAGTTATTAATGAGTTCATGGCTGATAACGAAACAACAATTCTCGATCCTCAAGGGGAGAACGAAGACTGGATTGAGCTTTACAACAAAAGCGACCAGTTAGTTTCATTAAATGGTTGGTATTTGACTGATGATGCTATGGAAAGTACAAAATGGCAATTCCCTGATGTATCTATCGAACCGAATGGCTATCTGCTGATATGGGCTGACGAAGATATCGAAGATGAGGGCTTGCACGCCGATATTAAACTGAGCAAGAGCGGGGAGTATATTGGATTATATGATGATGAGCAAAACCTAATAGATGCTTATACATTCGGGGAGCAGAAGGAAGATGTTACAGAAGGTAGATATCCAAATGGCGATGGTGAATTTGATTTCTTGGAGCCAACTCCCGGAAGCGAGAATAAGATGCCATCATCTGTCGAATATGATCCTATCAACAATGGTTTGTATGTCTATCCGAATCCGGCTACTGACTATATATTTGTCCGAATATCAGAAAATATAGGACTTATGAATAATAACACATTAAAAGTTTTCAATCCTTTTGGCGAAGTTGTTTATTCAGAAGTCATTGATTTATCATTAACGGATCATAAGTTGAGTATCTTTGAGTTCCCAACTGGAGTATATTATGTTATAGTCGGGGAATATGTGGAAAGATTTGTGAAGTTAAGATAAACATAATTTAAAACCTTCCAAAGATACTATTTCCATGGAAGGTTTTATGAGTTAATAATCTTCAAATTTATTTTGCTATAGAAACACTTCTGCGTTCGCGTATAACTGTTACTTTAATTTGTCCTGGATACTCCAGATCGCCTTCTATTTTCTTAGCAATGTCATTTGCCATTGTATCGGCAATAGCATCTGTTACATGCTCTGGTTCTACTATCACACGAATTTCGCGACCTGCCTGAATAGCAAACGTCTTGGCAACGCCTTCGAAGCTCTGTGCTAATGTTTCTAATTTTTCGAGACGTTTTACATAATTCTCTAAGGATTCTCTTCTTGCACCTGGTCTGGCGCCGCTTATACTGTCGGCGGCTTGCACCAAAACTGCATAAGGCGATTCCATGTCAATATCCTCGTGGTGTGCTCCTATGGCATTGGAAACAATACGCGGTTCTTTGAATTTCTTGGCAAGCTCATAACCGATTAGGGCATGTGGTCCTTCTGTATTTTGATCAACGCATTTACCGATATCGTGCAAAATTCCAGCTCTCTTAGCCATTATTGGATCGAGGTCTAATTCTGCTGCCATAATACCGCAAAGCATAGCCACTTCGTGTGAATGGTTCAATAGGTTTTGTCCGTAACTGGAACGATAACGCATTTTGCCAACCAGCCGCACAATTTCTTTGTGCACATTATGTATCCCAAGCTCCATTAACTGGCTTTCTCCGATATTAAAAATATCGTCCTCTAGTTCCTTGCGGGTTTTATTAACTACTTCCTCAATACGAGCGGGATGGATTCTTCCGTCAGACATTAAACGTTCGAGAGATGCCTTAGCTACTTCGCGGCGGAATGGATCAAATCCAGAAATTACCACAGCTTCAGGTGTATCATCAATAATAAGGTCAATCCCAGTAGCGGATTCAAATGCCCTGATATTGCGACCCTCTCTTCCGATAATGCGTCCCTTCATCTCGTCATTATCCAAACTTACAACTGAAACAGTGCTTTCCACGCTGTGGTCAGAGGCAGTTCTTTGAATTGACTCGATTACGATATTCTTTGCTTCTTTATGGGCAGTTTGCTTAGCGTCCTCACGTACTTGTTTGATCATTTGTGCTGCGTCAGATTTAGCTTCGTTCAGGAAAGAGTCAATCAATTTCCTTTTGGCATCTTCGCGACTATATCCACTAAGTTGTTCGAGTTTCTGTACTTGTTTTTCAACAAGATCATCAATTTCCTTGTAGCGATCCTTAATATTTTTATCCTTAATATTAAGATCTTCATTTAGGTGTTGTAATTGCTTTTCCTTTTTGTCCATCAGGTCGAGCTTACTATTAACGGAATCTTCACGGGACTTCACTTTGCTCTGTAAATCCTGTAATTTAGCTTTTTTTGATTGAGCTTCTTGGTCGAATTCCTGTTTCTTTTTGTACCATTCTTCCTTAACCTCAATCAATTTTTCTTTCTTAAAATGCTGAGCTTCTTTCTCGGCATCAATTAGTATCTGCTTGGCATTTTTATCGGCTTCCAGGATACGTGCTGCGCTTAATTTGTTTCCAGCAAAGTAAGCGATGACGAATCCAACGATAAGTCCGACCAAACTTAATACTACGATCATTAATTCACTCATTTTTCAAACCTCGTTTCTTCATGTTGTACATTGCGTCTTTATCCAAAGATTGATTCAGACAGTTTATATTTAAATAAAAATCAAGTTCTCTTTTTATGTATTAAGTAATTAATCTTTTCTTATATTCTACATTAGCAGATTGTTTATTGCTAATAAAAAAAAGCCGTATAAACTATGTCAATAAAACTACGAGTAAGGTAAAGAACCCAACTCGACACGGTGGGTAACATCCTGGTTATATCATGCTTCCACTGATCCAAATACATGGATATCCAAAAGGATTTGAGGCCTGCAATTTATAGCCAGAGTCTATTTCCCTGTAAATATTACTAACGGTTCTTTTTTCTCGTTTATAGTGACAACGATAGTTTATACGGCTGAAAAAAATTATAATTATGTCAAAGAACATAAGAAAAAAACAAAGAATAATCTCATAAGTTTATTCTATTGTTAATAAAATCAGTCATTTTATTTATCTCATTAATAACAAACCTCTCGTTAATCTCTTGCTTTTCTATTGCTTTAGTAGATTTCTCTGCAATATTGAGAGCTGCAAGAGTCGTTATAGTAATCGAGCTTTCATCTGTATATGTATTTCGTATTAAATCTATTTGCTGGTTCAACTCCCCGGCTGTTTTTTGAATAAAAGCTTCATTATCACCGCGTAGAGAATACTCCCTGCCGCCTATAACTATTCTAATTGGTTTTGCCATTTTCAACTTCCGTTGTCATTTCAGTTTATAAAGATCAAATTGTCTAACTTTTATTGTATTTATTTCTCTTAAATATACATTAAATAATTTTAATTTACAAATAATTAATTTAAACCTATTTATCTAATAGTTCCTCAATTTTTGGTAAATGGGTGTTTATTTTATCCAAAAAAAGTGATTTCATTTGCTGGAAGTCTTTTTTCCTCTGCTCATGCTCAATCACTTTTGTTTTAAGGTCGCTAATAGTATTGTAGTTTGATTTAATATCCTTATCTTTATCATTAATTTTCTGATAAAGCTTTTCAATTCTAAATGCCATTTCTTTCAATTTGTTTTTATCACGATCTGATTTATTCTTCAATGTTTCTAACTCGTTATTTAGGTTCCAGATTTCACTATCTTTATCCTCGAAACTATTATTTAACTTCGTTACTTTCTTTTCATATTCGCTGCATTTAATTTTATATGATTGAAGAGAATCAATGCTATTCTTTAATCCCTTAATTATATTCTCTTTGATAATAAGTTCATTTCTAACAACTTCTATATCTTTTTCTAAGTTTTTGCTTTTCTCAAGAGCTTTTTGATTTCTATCAAGACATTCCTGGCATTCTATAAGATTATCTTTTAAATGTTCATGATCTGGAATAAGTCTATTCAGTTTATATTCAATTTTTGATATTGTTTCGAGGTTTGTCCTTATCTGGTTTTCGTTGTCGTTTCTTTCAATTTCTAATAGTTTTATTTGTTCTTCCAGAGCTGAGATGATCCTATCTTTTTCATCTTGCATTTTTTCAATTTTATTGAAGTATTTCTCTGACACTTCTGAATATTCAAGATTTTTTGTTTCCAGTTCAGAATTAATCTTCTCTAAGTTTTCTATGGATAGCACAATCTTTTCTTTTTCTGATTCTAATAATGTATAATTGTTCATTAAGTCGTTATACTGCTTCTCCATATCATTATATTTCTCTGAAATTTCGCCAAGCTTCAGAGAAAAGTCCTCCTCTTGCTCTATAAGATCGGTTTTTAAAACCTCAATTACTCCTGTACTTTCATCATTTTGATTTTTTAGTAATTCAATTTCTTTTTTTAAAGTAACTATTTGACTATTCAACTCATCAATAATAGAATCCTTTTGCATTAAAGTTCTATGCTTGTTTTCCAGATCTAAAACTTTACTTTCAAGATTAGCAATTTCCTCTTTTAGCTTTAATATCTGTTCTGCTCTGGAGTTTAGCTCGTGGTTCTTCCTGGCAAGTTCCTTTTGGGCATGACCAAAGTTCTGAGAAGTAAGTATCTCAGATTCCAATTCTTTTTGAATCTCAGCATTCTCAATATCAAGTTTATCTGATTTATTCCTTTCTTCGATCAATGACTTCTCTATTTCTGGAATATGGATATTGATAAGATACTGATACTTTCTTTTTAAATCTTCATGCTCTTCAATTATGACTGAAGTGCCGGATTTATCAGATTTCATCTGCTCTAAAGCACGAGTATATTCGATATTTTGTTGCTTCACTTCATTATAAGAATCAATCTTCTCAGCAGTTTTGTGGAGTAATGTCCACAAAGCATTCATAGCTTTCACTACTTCAGGATTTGGCGTTTTCGTGCTGCTGCCGTGTTCAATATTCTGAGGATCATCACTCATACTAAATCATTAATTATTGAATATATACTAAAATCAATTAACAACTATTCTTAATTTAAGAAAATATACTTCACAATAAAAAAAATATTTCGATTTTATCCAATTCGCTAAAATTTTCTTAAAGTGGCGTTGAATTTATTCTCAACGGCTTTTACAACTTTACCTATTGAATCCTCCACTTCTTTCTCTACCAAAGTTCTATCCGGAGATGAAAATGTTAATGAAAATGCGATACTTTTCATGCCCTTTTCTATTGATTTTCCTTCGTAAACGTCAAATACTTTTACATCTTTTAGTAGTTTCCCGCCTTTGTTGTAGATTAAATCTAATATTTCTTGAGCATTTATTTTCTTATCTACTACAAACCCAATATCTCTAAGCATAGCAGGGAACGGAGCAACAGGGCTATATTTTGGAATTTGGCTTTCACAGCTATAAAGCTCCTGAAGATCGAATACTAAAATAAATACCTTCTGGTCAATATCAAACAGTTCGAGCATTTTTTTATTCACTTCACCAAGATTACCAATTAGCTTCTTTCCGAGATAGACAGTAAGTGAATTCTTTGTGAAAACGGTGTCCTCTTTCACATTGGCTTTGAATTTAACATCTTTGAAACGCATGTATTCAATGAGTTCCTCGCAAATCCCTTTTATATCGTAGAAGTCTACTTCTTTTGCTTGCTCGCTCCAGTTCTTTGCTTGCTTCAAGCCGGTGATAGCAACAGCAAGCCATTCCTTCTCTTCGTAACCTTCTATGAATGTTCCCTGTTTATTTGTTTTATGGAATGTCTTTCCAATTTCAAATAAACTTAGGTCGTGGGTGCCAAAGCGTATGTTGTGCTTTAATACCTTTAGAATTGATGGCACTAATGAGGGCCTTAGCACAGACAGTTCCTGTCCCAATGGATTTGCTATCCTGACAGGGCTTTTAGTAAAAATCTCAGCCAATTTAGGATCAGTTAGATTATAAGTTATTATTTCCTGTAATCCTCTGGGTACAAAGAATTTTCTCATATCTTCTTTCAGAGATGGAGCAGATAAATGCTCAGGAAGATTATTGCCAAGGAAATTTAGATTCGTAGAAAATTGCGGTTCAATGTTATCATAATTATATAATCTGGCTACCTCTTCTATAAGGTCTACTTCGTAATCAACATCTACTCTCCATGTTGGTACTTTTACTGTAATGGAGCCGTCGTCTCTTCTAACTGTATCGAATTTCAAGCTTTGAAGCATATTAGCCATATCGTCGTTAGGAATATCTGCACCAATCAACTTTCTTGCACGATTAAAACGCAGAGTCGCTTTTTTCCGAATAAATGTTTCTGGATAAACATCTATATAGCCCTTATCAACAACGCCTTCAGTCATGTTTGCTATCAATTCAGCGGCGCGATCCAAAGCTGTAATTATGCTATTAATATCCACGCCTCGCTCAAATCTATATGATGCCTCGCTTTGAATGCCAAGTTTCTTCGCTGTTTTGCGTATTGACGATGGATTGAAGTAGGCAGATTCCAGAAGTATATCAGTTGTATCCTTATGTACTTCGCTGTTTTCCCCTCCCATAACGCCACCAACGGCGATTGATTTTTTGCCGTCGCATATCATCAGCATATCGCTGTCTAATTTCCGTTCTTGAGAATCAAGCGTTACGAATTTCTCGCCTTCTTTTGCCGTTTTCACAATTATTTTATTGCCTTCGAGCTTCCTAAGGTCAAAAGCATGAAGTGGCTGTCCCATTTCCATAAGAACGAAGTTGGTTACGTCCACAACATTATTTATTGGTCTAAGCCCAAGCTTGACCAGGATGCTTTTTAACCAATCTTCGGATTCCTTGATTTTTACATTACGAATGATTCTTGCTGCATATCTTGGGCATTTTTCCTTATCAAGTATTTCAATAGTGCAACTTTCATTCACATCGGGACCATCTTCTATGACGTTTATTTCGGGCATATTGACTTCTTTACCGAGATAAGCAGCCAGATCGCGTGCTATACCTATATGGCTCAGGCAGTCAGCTCTGTCGGGAGTTATACCTATTTCAAGAACAACATCATCGAGATCAAGATAATCTACGAGTAACATATCTAATGGAGCATCCTCCGGAAGAACCCATATACCACTTTTGTCTTCACCTGTTTCTAACTCTTGCTGGCTGCAAATCATTCCCTCAGATACATGTCCGCGTATCTTTCGCTTTTCCAGTTTAAAGCCAGCGGAAGGGACTATGGCACCCAGCTTACCAAAAGCAATCTTTTGACCAGCTTCTACATTTGGCGCCCCACATACTACATTAAATTGTTCTCCCTGGCACTCTACCTTACATAGCGATAGTTTGTCTGCATCGGGGTGCTTTTCCTTGCTTAGTACCTTGGCAGTATAAAAATTCTCGTATTTTTTCCTGTAATCAATGATTCCTTCCACTTCGATACCAAGCATAGTTAGAGTTTGATCTAACTCCTCGGTAGTCATTGAAAAATCCACCAGCTCTTTTAGCCATTTTAAAGATATATTCATAATCCCAACTTATAATTTATTTGTTTTCAATAATTATGCAATTTAATGAATTTTTCAAAAAGTATTGATTTATATAAGATTTTTTTGAAATGAGTTTAATAATAGATAGCCAAGCATCTTTAAAAAAGATTAGACAAACTAAAATAATTTTTATATATTTTTGTTTGTTAAAATTTTCAAAATAATTAAAACCAATTTAAGATAGATTATGAAGATGAATATTATAAGCAAAATACTATTGGGAATTTTCCTTATCCTTCCTATACTATACTCTTGTCAGGAAGGACTTGAGCCACCACCTACCGAAGATAGATCATACATCGGAGGAAAGATCACTTTTATTGGAGGTAACGATAGCTGGCCCTCAGCAGATTCTGTTCATGCTGTGCGAGTAGTTGCTTTCAAGGATTATCCACCTAAAGATATCTTAACTGAACTACTGACGGGTAATGCTTATTTTACCATGGAATCGTTGCCATTTTTTGTGGACACTGCTTCCTTTTCGATTGAAATTCCTGAGACTCCTGTAGTTTTCGAATACATTGCTGTTGCTCTCCAATATACCAATGAGCTAACAAGTCAACTCGCAATTGGAGTATATACTTTATCAGGTGATAAGTTGCAGCCATCTCCTGTGGAACTTAATAAAGGACAGAGAATTACCAATATTGATATTGAAGTTGATTTTAATGATTTACCACCACAACCATTTTAAATATTATGAAAAATAAAATACTTAGAAATATATTAGTCTTAGGAGTAGTATTTATACAATTAATGACATTTACTCTATACTCTGCTGAATATGGCTCATTAAGTGGACAGATTACCGATGCAAAAGATTCATCGCCTTTGATCGGTGCAACTATTAGGATTAAAGGCACAGCTCTTGGTGCTAATTCCCGTGAAGAAGGAAAATTCAAAATTAACAATATCACTCCAGGCACTTACGAAGCGTTTGTAACTTATGTCGGTTATAAAAATGAGCAAATCAACATCACAATAGAAAGCGGCAAGGAAACTATCGCCAATATTCAGCTATCCGAAAAGATTCTGGAGACTGGAGAAGTTGTAGTCTCTGCCAATAAAAGAGTTCAGCAAGTGCAGGAAGTCCCAATCTCGATTTCTGTTGTGGATTTGAAAACTATTGAGCAGAGAAATATAACCGAGATAAATGAAGTCTTCCAATATGTTCCAGGCGTTCAGATGAATGGCGAGCAGGTAAGCATACGCGGTTCATCTGGATTTGCTCTTGGTGTGGGTTCGCGAGTGGCTTTGCTTATAGATGGATTTCCATTTTTAAGTGGCGATAGCGGAGAAATGAAACTCGATGCCGTCTCAACACAAGTTATAAAGCAAATTGAAGTCGTCAAAGGTGCTGGCTCAGCTCTTTATGGCACTTCAGCTCTTGGCGGTGTGATAAATATTATAACTAAAGAACCGGAAAAAGAGCCAGAAGTAAAAATTCGTGCTTTTTCTGGCGTTTTTACAAAGCCAAAATACGATTCTTGGGTTTATCAGGATGAGCTATCAATGCAAAGCGGAGCAGATTTATCCTATTCACAGAAATTTGATGATCTCGGTTTGCTATTCTCTGCAGGAATTGTTGATGATCAAAGTTATAGGGATTTTGATGATGCTTTAAGATATAACCTATTCGGTAAAGTAAATTATATATTTAATGATTTCAATAATCTAAGCATACTGTCATCTTATGCCTCAAGCGATCATTCAGATTGGGTTTATTGGAATAGCTTAGACAGCGCCACGATACCACCAACAGATGTAAATAGAAATGATAGGATATTATCCACCAAATTCAACATTGCTGGTGAATACAATCATATCTTCAATAGCAATCACTTTGTAATAGTTAAAACTGGGATGTACAATACATCATTCGAGATCAATCGCGATGAAGATGATCCAGAGTACAGAGCATCAGATGCTTCGTCCATAAATTCTGAAATCCAGATGAATAGCCGTTTTAAAGAAGGATTCTTACTTACATCTGGATTAAATTATGTGTTCAATAATGTAGATTCATTTACTTATGGAGATCATTACCAGAACATAATGGCTGTTTATACACAGGCAGAACTAAAAATAACAGATGACCTGCTGATGACCTTGGGTGCCAGAGCTGATTATGAAAAGACAGAGGGCAGTAGCGATAATATTGAGCTATCTCCGAAGATTGGCTTTTCCTATGAGGCAACTTTTGGAACGCATTTCAGATTGTCAGCTGGAAGAGGTTTTCGTGCTCCGATGGTAGCCGAGAAATATGCTGCAATAGATTACGGTGGCTTTTCAGTTGTACCAAATATTGATCTGAAACCAGAAATTAGTTGGTCTGCTGAAATTGGTGTAATGCAAGATTTGGATATTGATGGAACACCTGTGAAAATTGATCTATCAATCTTTGATAATGAATTTTCTGAACTGATAGAGCCATCTTTTGATACAGAGAATAACACAGCAACTATTAAGTTCCAGAACGTAACCAAAGCAAGAATCATAGGTGCAGAATTAGATATTAAAGCATTTTTGTTTGGGATGATTGGCATTGAAACGGCACTTTCAGCTATGGATCCACGCGACCTTACGTTAGATGAGGAATTGAAATACAGATCAAAATATCTTTGGTACAATCGTATATATGTCCCACTTGGCGATTTCGAGATACAGGCAGATTATCGCTATATTTCGGAGATGGTCAATGTAGATCAGCGATTGCTAATTTACATACCCAATGCCGGGGATAAAGTGTCAGCCCATATATTAGATGCACGCTTGATCTGGAATTCCGAAAATCTTACAGGCATCCCTTTGCGATTTACTTTGAATGCAAAGAATCTATTAGACTATTATTATCTTGAAATGGTTGGCAATCTCGCACCGACCCGATATATTAGTTTGCAAATAGATGCTACTTTTTAGTAATGTTTGAACTTTTGACGCTGTGAGATTAAAGAAAATAAACACCTTTCCAATGTTTTGCTCACGAATTTTTATTAATTTGCATTTTTTATTAATAGATAATGCGATATAATGGCACGGCTTGTAATTGAAAATATTTCTAAGAGTTATATTAAGGGCGAAAATGCTGTAAATGATGTCTCTTTCGTAGCAGAGGAAGGGGAGTTCATTGTTCTTGTCGGACCTTCGGGATGCGGTAAGACAACTATTCTAAGAATGATTGCAGGGCTTGAAAATATAACTGAAGGAAAAATATATTTTGATAGCAAAGTGGTAAATGATGAGTTACCAAGAGACCGCGACGTTGGTATGGTATTCCAAAATTATGCACTTTATCCCCACATGAGCGTTTTCGAGAATATAGCATTCCCACTAAAAATACGTAAAGGTAAGAAAGAGGACATCAAACGCCAGGTTTTTGAAATTGTAAATATGTTGAACCTCGAAGAATACACTGATCGCAAACCAAAGGAATTATCAGGCGGACAGCGGCAAAGGGTTGCGCTCGGTAGGGCTATCGTTCGCAATCCAAGTATCTTCTTGTTTGATGAGCCGTTATCTAATTTGGATGCAAAATTGCGTGTCCAGATGCGTACAGAGATCATCAAACTTCAAAAACGGCTTGGCATTACCAGTGTTTATGTAACACACGATCAGGTAGAGGCAATGACTATGGGCACTCGGTTGGCAGTCCTGAATAATGGGGAGCTTAAGCAGTTCGATACTCCTGAAGTAATTTATAATAAGCCAGCTAATACCTTTGTTGCTGGATTCATTGGAAGTCCTCAGATGAATTTTTTCGAGGGATATTTTGATATTGATGCTAATTCATTTAGATTAGATAATGATGAACTCACTTTACGATTTGCTTCTGATTCACGAATAGGTAGAATAAGTAATAAGGGCAAGGTTACTCTGGGAATACGACCTGAGAATCTTGCTTTGGCTGATAAATCCGATGGTAACTTGACTTTTGGTGCTAATATTATTAATATTGAAAACGTAGGGCACGAAGCTATTGCATATTTTGAATTAGCTGGCAAGCTGCATTCATTAAGAACTAATACTTTTGATAATTTAAGCACAGGTAAAGTAACTATAAAAATTATGGATATGAACAAGGTCATTATTTTTGATAGCGCAGGAAATTGTATTTAACAAAAAATAAAGGAAAAAACGAAGATGAGCTTTGCAACTATTAATCCAACAACCGAAAAGATTTTGAAAGAATATGATGGCTATAATGAAAATCAAGTCAATGAGTTAATCGAAGAAGCAAATAATAGATACGAAAGCTGGCGAAAAACCAGTTTTAGAGACCGAAGCGATCTATTGATGAAGGTCGCAGATATACTGGTTGAAAGAAAGTATGAATATGCTCAAACGATGGCACTCGAAATGGGCAAACCTCTTGCCCAAGGAACTGCAGAAGCCGAGAAAAGTGCTTTGGTATGCAGATATTATGCCGAAAACGCTGAAGAGCAATTGAAGGATCAGCATTATGACATTGGTGGTCCAACTGCCTACGCTACATTTCAACCGATAGGTCCTATATTTTCAGTAATGCCATGGAATTTTCCGTTCTGGCAAGTTCTCCGTTTTGCTGCTCCAGCTATTATGGCAGGCAATACAGTAGTGCTGAAACATTCTCCTAATACCACAGAAGCGGGGTTGCAGATTGATCAGATATTCAGAGAAGCCGGCTATCCTAAGAATGTACTCACTAATTTGATAATTGATCCAAGAGAAGTTGGGTTACTTGCTTCCAGGATAATTGAGCATCCATATATTCATGGAGTTACTCTAACTGGTAGTAATTTATCAGGGGCAAGAGTAGCCGAAAAGGCAGGTAGCTTTCTTAAAAAATCAGTATTAGAACTCGGTGGTAGCGACCCTTATATTATACTTGAAGATGCCGATCTCGATAATGCTGCCGATAAATGTATGACAGCCCGAATGTTGAATGCCGGACAGACCTGCATAGCTGCTAAGAGATTCATTGTAGTCGAGAAAGTGCATGATGATTTCCTTGATCTTTGTATTGATAAAGCTAAGAATATCAAAATTGGTGATCCCCTGGCTGAAGGTATTGATATGGGACCACTTGCACGCAAGGACTTGCAATTAAATCTACATAGGCAAGTAGTTGATAGCATAGCAATGCAAGCAAAATGCCATCTCGGTGGAGTATTATCCAACAGCAAAGGATTTTTCTATGCCCCTACTATTCTATCCAACGTAAAGAAGGGGATGCCAGTATTCGATGAGGAATGCTTTGGGCCTGTTGCTTCTATAATTAAAGTCAGAAATGAACAGGAAGCTATCGAAGCAGCAAATGATACAAATTATGGCTTGGGAGCAGCAGTATTTACAGCCGATATAGAGCGTGGAAACAGAATAGCACGTAACGAGATACAAGCTGGCTCTTGTTTCGTAAATAATTTTGTTAAATCTGATCCTCGTCTGCCTTTTGGTGGTATTAAGGAGTCTGGATATGGTAGAGAATTATCAGAATATGGCATCAAAGAATTTGTGAATATTAAAACAATTTGCATTAGTTAAAAATAATTGCGAACTTTTTTCGCTTTAATGTGTTATAACTATAATGATTTTGGCAAATTTTGAAAAAGAGGTATGAGTTGAGTAGAAGAGTATTATCATTAATCGTTGTTTTTTTTCTAATATACATTGCAGGTAATGGACAGGTAGTATTGCACACAGTAAATCTTGATTTCGAAGATGGATCTCCCGGTAGTTCTGCTTTCGGTTGGTATATACCCGGTTACGCAGAGCATTCTGGTTATTATGGGTATTTAACAGATACCAAACCGGCAGAAGGCAGATACTCCTTTGAATTAGTGAGAGATGACATTAGAGAAGACCATGTAGCTCCATATGGATCGGTTATGCAAAGCATTGAAGCAGAGCCATATCTTGGGAAAAGAGTTCTGCTACGCGCTGCTATCAGAGCGGAGATAACAAGCGATTCTGGCTCTGCTCACTTATGGATCAGAGAGCATTTAGTAAATGACCAAGCTGGCTATTTCGATATGATGGAAGAAATGCCCATAGTTATCAATAATTGGGATTATTACGAAATAGAAGCCGAGATAAGCCCTTATGCAAAGCAGATCAACTTTGGCTTAGTGCTAATGGGAACTGGCAGTGCATGGATTGATGATGTATCTTTGAGCATAATAGAAGATGATCAGGAGCTTGCTCCTCCGGCTAATCTATCGGAGCGATCTTTGAGAAATCTGAATGTTTTCGCAGATATATATGGACAAATTCGATATTTTTATGCTGGGAAAGAAGCTCGCGATATTGATTGGGAAAAATTTGCTCTGGAAGGTGTTCGGCAAATAGAGGGCATCTTGGATGACAATTCTCTTCTAAATAAGTTGAATGAATTATTTAAGCCAATTGCTCCCGCTCTGAGTATTAACACAAAGCAAAGTATAAAAACATACCCAAAACCCAACAATAGTTTAGATAATGTTTCACTTGGTTGGATGCATAGTGGGCTTTCTTTGGGAGTGCAATCGCAATATATTTATAGTAAAGTGGTAAATGTACTGATGCCACTAAGGGAAAGCGAGGGAGTAATACTTCAGGTAATTAACGCAAGCGATTTCAATGGTAAGCAAATCGAGATTGATGTAGCCATTAAAGCTGATGTGGTCGAGCCATTTAGCAATGCACAGATATGGCTGCGAGCAGATAGCAAAGAAGGAGATATCTTGCTTGCTACAACTACATCTGAAAACCCAATTACAACGAATAAATGGCAAAGATATAAGTTGAAAGCCGATATTCCAAAGAATACTTCTGTTATTCAAGTGGGATTAGTACTTGTTGGAGATGGTAAATGCTACTTCGACGATGCTAAAATAGTAATGTATGAAAATGGGAAAAAATTAAATGAAGCACCTCTCCGCAATGGCAAATTCGAGGATAAAACTGCAAAAAGAGCAGTTCCGCTATGGAGAGTGGTCCCTAAATCTCAGGAAGCAGGTTACGATGCTTATATAACTGATAAAATTTCCTACGAAGGTAAGCAGTGTTTAGTAATTGAATCTGATGAGAACACGCTGGTAAAATTCCCCAAAGCAGGACAAATGTATGAATTTATGGCGGGGAATATGTTCAAGTGTAATTATCCACTTAATCTGTATGTGGATTCTCTGACTACACTTCCACATCCTAAAGCCGACCCAATTGATCTTTCTGAAGTTAATAGCTATTCAAATAAGGATAGGCACTCGCGTCTTGCGACTGTTTTAGTATTATGGAATATATATAACCAATTCAGCCAATTTGCTGATCAAAAGGATTTGAGAACCGCTTTCGACGAAGCACTAACAAAAGCGGCTATTGACAAAAACACAGTAGATTTCTTAGTAACATTGCAAAAATTGACAGCAAATCTTAATGATGGTCAGGCACGCTGCTGGCATCCAGATATTACCACAAGATACGGTCTGCCATTTACGATGTCAAAGATTGGAAAAGATATTATTGTTACAAAGGTAGATACGAATATCGAGAACGATCTGCAACCTGGCACAATAATTACAAAGATCAATGGAATTAAAATTCAAAATGTGTTAGATTCCATGACGACAGAAATTTCTGGAAGCACTGACAGATGGAAGTATCTGCGAGCCACTGCCTTGCTACGAATAGGAAATAAAGACGAGGTTTTGCATATATCATGTATTCTCCCTGATGGCAGTACCTTAGAAAAGGAGATTAAGAAAAGTATATTTGTTTCAAACTTATCTGAGGATAGACCTCCAAAAATATCTATGATTGACTCAGGATATTTCTATATTGACTTAACCAGATTGGATGATGAAGACTTTAAAGAGAATTTCAAACCATTAGTTGGGGCTAAGAATATTATATTTGATGTGCGTGGTGAAATGCTAAGCTCCGAGCATATACTTGGCTTCTTTCTCGACCGCCCTGTTCGCTCTTGTAAATGGTATTTGCCAGTATATACTATGCCTGATAAGAAGATGGTATCCTATAATATCATAACGAATGATATAATACCTAAACCATACCTTGAAGGTTGCAAAGCTACATTCCTTGCAGACGAGAGAACAATTGGTTATGGCGAGGCGATGCTCGCTATTGTTGAGAAGTATGATATTGGCGAGATTGTTGGATCGAGAACAGCAGGAACTGCTGGTGAGCTAATCGCTTTTCGTCTGCCGGGTAATTATTACGTTTCGATGACTGCAATGAAAGTGATTAAACCTGATGGTAAAGAAATCCATACCGACGGCATTAAACCCTCGATAGAAGTTAATCCAACTCGCAAAGGAATATCGGAGCAAAAAGATGAAATCTTTGAGAAAGCAAAAAAAATTATAAAAAAATCAAAATAAATTTCAATAAAGATTAAACCAGTTCGTTATAGGTATGAAAGAGCAGTATATGCTTAAAAATAGTTAATGAATTAGTTTTGTCTAAATATATTATTAGGAGTTCTTATGAGAAAAGTAAATGTTTTAAAGTATTTCGCAGCAATGCTGTTTGGCTTTGTAGTTCTTTCTTTATCTATGCAAGCAGCAGATTCCAAAATGGTAAACATCAAAACAAATGCCTGCTCTGCCGAGTGTAAAGCTAAATTGGAAAAGGGTTTGAAAGACGTTGATGGCATTACACAATCTAACTTGAACTTAGATGACCACGTTGTCGCAGTACAATATGATCCTGCAAAAACAACACCAGATCAGATTAGAGCATCAATTGCAAAGATTGGTTATAATGCCGATGATGTAAAAGCATCAAAAGCAGATGATTGTAGCTCAAAATGTGGTAGCAAGAAAAGCGTAAAATCCTCTGGTTGCTCAAAAAAGAAATAAATCCCCTTAGTTAATAAACAATAGCTAAGACAAATGCCATTTCTGTAAAACGAGATGGCATTTTTTTTGTTTAATATTTCATACAGATTTTTGTATGTTTTCAGTTAAAAAAGAATTAATTTGCTATAATTGCGTCTTTAAGTAAATTAGTATGTTAAGATATAAAATAGATAAATAATGGATAGAGTAGGTTTATTCCCGCTACAGATAGTTCTTTTTCCGGAATCGGTATTCCCATTGCATATATATGAGGATAGATATAAGAAATTGATCAATCAATGCTTAGTAAGTAAAAAAGTATTTGGGGTCAATCTGTCTTTATCAACTAAAATGTATAACGTCGGATGCTCAGCTCAAATACTGGATATTGTTCAGAAGTATGATAATGGCGATCTCGATATTACTGTAAAAGGAATTAGAAGATACCGATTAAATGATTTTGAGGAAAGCAAGAATAAATATGTTGAAGCCGACATTGAATATTTTGATGATAACGAAGAGAAATTAGACCTTGATCTAATAGAAAGATCAATTATTGAATTCAACCAAATAGCCGAATTTGTTAATTCTATTAAAATTGAGAAGATATCCAGAGATGAAGTATCAAATATTTATCCTTCATTTTTAATTGCTCAGAAAGCCGGACTGAATTTGAACCAAAGGCAAGACCTACTCGAAATGACATCTGAGAACACCAGATTAGAATATCTTTTAGAACACTTAATTAAGATCAAGCCAATGCTGAAAGAAGCAGAATTCGTGCAAATGATTATAAAAAATGATGGATATTTAAAGCCGAAAATTTAAGACTATTCACATATTATATTTGTCTTTCCCCCAAAGAATGCTGGTTGTCAGTGGTTAGTTATATGTTTCTACAAACTGCTTGCAGCCACGCTGCTAAGCTACGGAGTAACATTTACTCCTTAAGACCATCGCAAAACCCCAGAATTGATCCCTCCCCGACCCTCCCTTACAAGTACGGGAGGGAGTAAGCCTTTGATATATAATTATCATGAAAATCTCCCCCTTTTTTAAAAGGGGGACAAAGGGGGATTTTCTTCTATTTTGCAATGGTCTTTCCTTGTAAATAGCCATTAGCAGAAACAATAGTTTTATATTGAGCTATCCACAAAATTTTGCTATATTTATATTTTTTCTGAACGGAAGAGATTAAAATTGACTAAGTATCCGGCAGTTAAGATTTTGATTGGTACTCTTGCAGGTTTTGTTATCTGTAAATTGTTAGATATTGAATCGGGATTACTCTTTCCATTAACAATAGTACTTTCTGGTATATTCTTTAGTTTGTTGATATTGAAGTACTTCCGAATAGCTCTTTTTATTGGCTCATTTGCTATTGGCATGCTCTTATTCATAAGAAGTGAATCGTTTGAGGTAAAGAAACCATCAAAAATAATTCAGCCATTCTCTGCTGTGATAAAGGGAGAGATCATTGATATACTAAGATCAAATGAGAATAGCATAAGATGTATCGTTAATGGGGAGCTTATTAACTCTGTTACCAAAAAGATGGAGAAGCAAAGCACATTACTAACTATTTACAAATCTAAGTATAAATCTCCGAATCTTTTAGCAGGTACTTATATCTATTCTGATTGTAAAATTCGCCCACCCAGACCAGATATTCTACCAGACGAATTTTCGGAAATCCAATACACCAAAGCTAATGATATTCAATGGATCGCTACGGCTTCTGCAGCAAATCTTTCAATCATAGAAAAGCCAAAACCATATAAGTATTTTGTTAGCGATATACGAAAAAATATATCAGAACATATCGGAATGCTATTTCCAAAGAAAACGGTGGGAATTGCTATTTGCTTGCTAACTGGTGACAAATCGCAAATACCTTATGAAGTACAGCAAAGTTTTTCTTTTGCAGGAACTGCCCATGTCCTTGCAGTTAGTGGATTGCACGTTGGTTTAATATCTGTCATTTTATATCTGCTACTAAGTTTTATAGGAAATAGCTGGATTAAATTTACTGTATTTTCTATTTTAGTCATTTCATTTGTGTTGCTTACTGGCTCTCATGCTTCGTCTATTCGCGCAGGGTTTATGGCAATTGGAATTATGCTTGCTTATGCACTTCAGAGAAAATCGGAATCAATTAATATTGTTGCTTTAGTTGTTTTGATTGTTCTGATTATATCTCCCAATATGATCTATTCAGTTGGCTTTCAGATGTCTGTCTCTGCTATTAGTGGTATAATCTTTTTTTATCCGCCGATACGCAAATCATTCAAAAGCATTTTTGGGGAAAAGTATAATTCACATTTTAATTTTCTATTCTCGTCATTAGCATTAACTTTTGCGGCATCAATTACAGTAGCTCCAATAATTGCATATTATTTCAACGTTTTTTCTATCGTATCGCCTATAACTAATTTACTCTGCATCCCTTTAATACTAACGGGTATGATCTTCACGATAATATCCTTGATAATGTCATATATATACACGCCAATAGCAGAGCTTTACTCGGCGACAGCTGATCTATCTTATGGGCTTTGTATGGATATTAACTACTTTGCCGTTAATCTACCTAATTCTTATATTTCTGGCGAAATGAGTTTTACATTATCAGTGATTATTTCATTGGTAATTTTATATTTCTTTATAAATAACAATAGAAAATTATTACTATTTAGATTAACAACATCTACTTTCATAATTATTCTGGCAATGTTCGTTTTCATTCCGGAGGATAAGGAAGAAATAGAGATTTATCCAAGAGAGAACCTTGTAGCAACATTTGTCCCAACCCATGATAAATTATTTGTTATGATAACTGACAGAAAACCATCGCAGTATCCATCAGTTGATTATTCCTTGCTTAGATATATTGAGAGCAAGGATAAAGAACTAATTCTTGGCATTACTGGAAATGCAGGAATAGCTTTGACAGATGTCTTGAAAAAAAGTAGAAGATTCCAGATAATCGAAATTCCGATAGAGCAGCAAAAAGAAATAGCAAAAGTATTGAATATAAAAAAAGAATTTCCACAAATAATTGAGTATTGATTATGAGCATAAAATTATTACATCCAAATATATTCCCAAAAGATAGAATTATTTCCGGCGTTACATTGAAGAATCAGCACCTCTTCCCGAAAACTGGACTTACATTTACTCCAAGCCCTTTATGCACAAAATATGAAGTAGCAAATTATAAAAAAATGCTTGCCGTAGAAATAGGTGTTGATTATAATAAGTTGAAATTTCAACATCAGATACATAGCGATATAATACGAATAATAGACCAAAACAGCGATGAATCTGATTCCGACGGCATGATAACTAATGAGCAAGGACTTATTTTATGTGTAAAAATTGCTGACTGCGCAGCAATTCTTGTTTATGATCCAACTAATCAAGCAATCGCCGCAATACATTCTGGTTGGAGAGGCACCAAGCAAAACATTGTAGCTAAAGCAATCAGTAAAATGTCAGAGCAATATGGAAGCAGACCTGAAGATATAAAAGTATATCTCTCCCCATGCAGTTCTGGAAAGAAATATGAAGTAGGCGAGGAAGTGGCTGAGTTATTTCCCCGAAGTATAGAACCTATTGGGGAAAGAAAATATCTATATGATAATTTGAATGAGATACTGCTCCAGCTTGGTGAATGTGGCATCCTTACTGAAAACATTGAAACTTCAGGTATATGCACTATCGAAAACAAGGAATTTCATTCATATAGGCGAGACCGGGCAAGATCAGGAAGAATGTGTGCGTATATTGGGATGAATGATTAATAGCTTATTAAAAAAAAGAAACAGATAATTAATCAAGGTTTCAAATGAATTGTTATTCAAAAAAAGGGAAGGTGTTTCTGCTTCATGTATAATAATTTTAGCCAACCGAATGTTTATATCTTTCGGTTGGCTAATGTAAAATCAGTGTCTATTCTTCTTA
>Ga0272443_10002062_pt1 | contig 26821 bp, 16 predicted proteins | sample SSMAcet12_FD_193581 | JGI IMG/M metagenome (GOLD analysis project Ga0272443, IMG submission 193581) | Marine sediment archaeal communities from Little Sippewissett salt marsh, Falmouth, MA, United States - SSM-Acet-12 | ecosystem: Environmental > Aquatic > Marine > Wetlands > Sediment ... | reverse complement strand
ACGTCTGGCCAAACTCGAGGGGACCGGCGTCAAACGCGGTGTCGGCCTGACCCTGACCGACGAGCACGTCCATCCCGTCGGCCCGGCTGGCGTCGTTGACGTCGTCGAACGAAGTCCCCAGGTACACGTCGTGCGTCGCGGCGTACGAACCCGCGTCCCAACCAAGAACCACATCGCGGGGAACGTCCACAGCGGCATCGGCGGGGCTGGGGCTGGCCGCGATCTCATCGGAGGCAATGCCTTCCATCACGCTGAGCACCTCGGCGGCCGACAAGGCGTGGTCGAAGATCGCCACGTCGTCAATCAGACCCACGAAGAAGTAGTTGCCATCGCCTTCGGTGGCGCCGGCGCCGATGCGCAGCACTTGCGCCGTATTCGGCGCCATCTCGTCGGTGGCTTCGGCGACCATTTCGCCATTGACGTAGAGCTTCTTCTCACCGCCCAAATAGGTCGCCACCAGGTGGGTCCACTCGCCCAGATTGACCGCCGGGCCGGCGGCGTTGTTCCAGCCTCCGGCGGCACTGCCGGTCCAGAACTGCCACGTGTTGCCCGGCTCGCAGTAGAGGATATAGCCGCGCTGAGGGTAATCGTCACGCGAGGTAATGGGGGACCGATGGCTGCTTCCCGCCGGATCCACATTGGCCCAGACACTGGCGCTGAATTCGCCCGCGGGATTAAGCTGATCGCTGTAGGGGATGTCCACCTTGTCGGGCGTGCCCGCGAATTGCAGCGCACCGCCGTATACGCCCTCGACCCACTGCGGATTGCCAATCAGCTCACCGTCATGTCCATTCCCCGTACTGTCGACCGCCGTCGTTCCGGCGCCGTCGTCCAACCTCCAGTGCCCCACCAAATCGGCCGAGGCAACGCCGGCCCAAACCAGCGACACCACTACAATCCAACACGACAGTTTCTTATACATAGTCTTCCTCCAGCCAAGATGTTTCTACCATTCGCCACTCATTCCGCTACGAGTATGAATTCCTCGTTGAACCATAACAATATCCTCTCGCAACGCTACGAGGTCGCGGAGGGTCAAAGTCAATACGACCGATACGCACATTAGCGCGTCTCCCGCGAGGGGGTACTCCCACCGATCGGGTGACCGTACTCGAGGTCGTCGATATAGATCAGTCCGGAACCACCGGGAACAGGATTGTCTCGGTCTCCGACACCCAGGATGATCTTCTGGACGGCCGAGAGCCTCACGTCACCAAAGGCCGAATACGGAATCGTCCACTCCTGCCAGGACGTGGAGGTGAGAACGGCCCGATCCGGGTGTGTCACCACCGCGACCCGTCCGAGCTTGTCTTCGATCGCGAGGTAAAGCGTATCTGGATCGTTGTCCGCCTGCCCGCGTACAAAGAGTCGCACGGTATCGGCTCCATAGCCTTGCCAATCCTGCTCGAAGGCCAGACTCCGCACGGCCTCCGAATGAAACGGCGTCTCGGCATTATGGTACTCCAAAGGCATCGACTGCCCCCCGCCGTGCACGATGGTCTGCTCGGCAAACGGAGCGTTCAGATAACCGACGTACGAACCGGTACCGTTCGTTTCACCATCCTTCCAGATTTGGTAGATGCGCCGCCCGGAATCGTCGGTGTAGACCTCGAAGTCATCGATCATCGCGTATTCCCGCGTGGTGAAGGTCCAGATGTTCCCCTGCCACAAACTGGGATTCTTGGTCTCATTGATTTCATCCACGCGCCAGTAGTACGTCGCGCCGAAATCCATGGGCCGCAGAGCGTAGCGATTGGTCGTCACCGAACCGACCAGCGCTACCCCCGTCGCCACCATCGGCGCACTACGGTTGTGGTGGATCTCGTGCACGAGGGCTTCGCGGCCCGCACTCCAGCCCAGAACCAGATCCACATCGACCCCGGATTCCCCGTCGGCCGGCCGCGGATAACGGGCCCGGGTGGGAATGTAGAAGAAGCGAACCTCGCTCAGGCCGTATTGAGCGGTCGTGCCCCAGTTCGAGTGAACGAGCAGCCGGACGTACTTGGCCGCAACGCCTCCCAGGTTGACGGCTGTGTTGGCGGCGTAGTCAGGGGCCGCCGTGGCCTCATTCAACTGGACGTCCCGCAGGGCGTTCCACGCGCTGCCGTCTGTGGAGTATTCGACCGTCACATCCTTCAGCCCGAGACCATCGTTCAGTGCCGACGGCGCATTGTAGTTCCAGATGAGCATCTCGTACACCCGGTAGACCTTGTCGAACCCGTATTGCAGCCAGACCGGATCGCTGCCTTCCGAGACACCGAGCCACATATCCTCCGGTGTCACCGAATGCGTGTCGTCGGCACTGAGCCCGGAGCCATCGACGGTCTTGTCGGGCCCCTCACCGGTGCCCGAAACGGCATTGCTGCTCGCCAGCACCCCTTTCAACTGCGGGGCATACGGCTCGACCGTGAAACTCCAGACGTTGCCTTTGTAGACCGTATTGTCAGGCGCCGCGTTGACCTCGTCGACGCGCCAGTAATACGTCTGGCCCAAGTCCAGCTCATCGTTGAAGGTATATGTCGTCCGTGAGAAGTCTTGTACGAGAAGCACCCCGCGCCGATTGCTGCGGCTGGCCTCGTTGACATCCGCGAACACGGTGCCGAAGTAAAGATCGTGCGTCTTGGCGAACGGGCCGGCCGCCCAGTTCAAGCTCACGTCCGGAGGCACGTCAACCGCCCGGTCCGGCGGCTCCGGCGAAGAGCTAAGTCCCACGTTGCCGCGCATGATCAACCAGATATCGATCTGGCTCACGTCGCGATCGTAGAGCCGCACCTCGTCCAGGCGCCCGTCCCAGCCGCAATCGGAACAGCCGCGGCGCGACCCGATCGAGACGGGCACTCCATTGTCGCTGAACTGGTTCTGCGGAATGCCGGCCGTGTTGCTGACACGCAACTGACCGTCCACGTAGATCTCAAGTGCCCGTCCCGGGCGATAGACGCCGGCGACATGAACCCAGCGATCCGTCGGCAGCGGTCCCGTGTCACTGACCACGACAGATTCCGAGAGACTGCCGGTCACCTGGAACGTCACCGCATTCGCCACGCCATCGGCATCGGCCGCGATGCTCAGATCCCACGCACCGGCGCCGCTGCTATCGTGCTTGCTAATGATGCAACCGTTGTTCTGGTTGGACCCTTTGAGAAACACCCAGGCGGTCAGGGACATCGCCCCGGTCGTCCGTAACGGCGCGGCATCACCGATGTCAACGTAGGAATCTGCCTCTCCAGGAAAGGATAGCGCAGCGCTGGGCATGCCGTAGCGGTCCGGTACCGCCGTGACGTTCCCCACGACCGTTCCGTTGTTGCCGCTCGGGCTGGCGTCGGTCCCGTCGCCATCCAAGGGCCAATACCCCACCAGCCCCGTCTTCACGTCGGCGCAGGTCAACACCGGCCACGTGGCAACCACGGCGAATACCAGAAACAAGAGGAAAGAGACTCTCTTGGACATGTTCGCACCTCCACGCTCATGAATCTGTATGACGAACAGACTTCGAACCGGCGGCGTGAGGCCTACCGGCCTGCGTCGATAGCGATTGGCGATCGGCATGGCCCCCCTACCTTCCGACACGCTCACCACGCGCGGCCTCAAACCCAGAACCTCCAGTCTCTTCATTTGTACCAAACCAGGGCCTTGGGCACAATGGGATTCTCCATGATTTCGCCGGCATATGGGCTCGGATGGCGCTATGGCGCGTCTCCAACCGGGTCGTCAGGAGCGGCGCTCCTTGCCTGGCCTGAGGGACCGCTGGAGCGATGCGCAGCAACCATCCGGGGTCTCATCCGGCTACGCGTTGCCCGGAAGGAGGCACATTTTTGTCACAATGCCGAGTTTGAGCCGCACAAGGCCCTACAACGGCATCAGCGATGGCCGCCGGGCAGAGAATCCCCGGACGAAGCACTCGATCAACTCTCCGGCTTGAGCGGCCACTCTACCGAGAGGCGCTTGCCACTGGGGCACAGGCAGGTCACTTCGAGGATATAGGTCTTGTCTCGGGCCGCTTGGGCGCCGAGCGTGAACTCGTAGGCACGCAAAAAGTCACGCCAGTATTTCTGATTCTCGGCGGGATTGGCAAGATCCACGTCCGGCCAGATGGCGAGCCTCTGTCCTTTTGGCTCGGCCGACCGCTGCACGTACTCGTACAGCTCGAAACGGAACGTGCCCGGCGCCTTGACCTTCTCGCGGTAGGTATCCAGCAGAGACACGTAAACGTTCAGTTGGGTACCCGGCTGGCCGTCGGCAGCGTCTATTAGCTCCGTCAGCGGCAGGATTTCAATCTCCGTGGGGGCAAAGCCGGGCGGAAGCGTTGCCGGGGGAGGCTCCACCGCGACGGTCTGCTCCTCGGCTACGGCCGGCTCCGGTTCGAGGGGCGCGGCGACTGGAGGGGCCGCCTCCGGTTCCGTCGGTTCGACCGGCGCGCACCCGGCCAGCAGAACCAACGGCACGAAAAAACAACACAAAACGGCTCGCGTCATCGACGTGTTCATACCCTCCGGTCTCTCCATTGCACGCAGGGTTGGCAGCTTCATAGGCTACAGATCTCCATCCAGCATGTGCCCCAGACGATGTTTCTTCGTGCGCAGGTAATCGATGTTGTGTTTACTCGGCTTGGCCTGCAACGGAATCTGCTCGGTCACGTCAATGCCATAGACGCCCAGCCGGCTCACCTTCTTGGGATTGTTCGTCAGGATCTTCACTTTGCGCAACCCCAGGTCGCGACAGATCTGCGCGCCGATGCCGTAATCGCGCCGGTCGGCATCGAACCCCAATTCCAGATTGGCATCGACGGTGTCAAAGCCTTGCTCCTGCAGCCGGTAGGCCCGGAGTTTATTGGACAGACCGATGCCTCGCCCCTCCTGGCGCAGGTAGACCAGGGCGCCCTTGCCCTGCTTCTCGATCATCTGCATGGCCGTGATCAACTGGTAACCGCACTCGCATCGCTGCGAATGGAACAGGTCGCCCGTCATGCACTCCGAGTGGACGCGCACGAGCACCGCGTCCGGGTGTTCGATCACCTGACCGTTCTCATCCAGTTCGCCCACCCCACCTTTGCACAACGCCAGATGCGGCTCCGGGGACGTATGGCTCTCGTAACCGATCAGCTTGAATTCGCCGTAGTCGGTCGGTAGATCGACCGCGACGAAACGCTTGACCTGGCTCTCGCGCTGCAACCGATACTCAATGAGTTTGGCGATGGAGATGATCTTCAGATCGTGCTGTTTGCAGAAGCCGAGCAATTCCGGGACGCGGGCCATGGCCCCATTCTCGCTCATAATCTCGCAGATCACAGCCGCGGGCTTCATGCCGGCCAGACGGGCCAGATCGATCGCCCCTTCGGTCTGCCCGGCCCGAACCAGAACGCCGCCGTCGCGGGCCCGCAAGGGAAACACATGGCCCGGTCGGGCCAGATCGGCCGGTCTAGTCTCATCGGCAACCGTGACCTGGACGGTCCGGGCCCGATCGGCGGCACTGATGCCGGTCGTAATGCCCGTAGCCGCATCGACACTCACGGTGAACGCGGTGCCGAACTGGGCCGTATTCTCGAGCGTCTGCGGGTACAGGCCCAGTGTGTCGCATTTCTCGGCGGTCAGAGGCAGGCAGATCAGGCCACGGCCGAATTTCGCCATGAAATTGACGATCTCCGGTGTAACTCTCTCGGCCGCACAGACCAAATCGCCTTCGTTCTCGCGATCCTCAGCGTCCACCAGGACGACCATCTTGCCCTGCTTGAGATCCTCCAGGGCCTCGGGGATAGTGCTAAACGAAATGTCTGAAGCTTCGTTGCTGGGTGAAGACTGGTTCATATCAATTCTTAAATACCATTGAAAAGGAACTTGTTACACGCTTTCTTTGAATCCGTCTGAGGAGGCGTCTGCTCGCGCCCGCTCAAACCGTTCAATATAGCGACTTCCGGCCCGGATGTAAACCAGGGTGGCCAAAATGGCGGCCCCGCCCGCCGACCACCACAGGAGGCGCAGCGACGAGGCATAGCCTGGAAGCACTCTGGACGCCTCCGGGGCCACCAGGACGCATCCCACCATAACCAGTTGCAGAACGGTCGCAGCCTTGCCCAGGACGGTCGGGGCCACGTGGATCTGGCCCGTCACGAAGTACACGATGGCAAAGCCGATGATGATCAGCACATCCTTGCCGATGACCAGGACGACCACGGTCAGAGGCAGGAGAAACCCTTCCACATGCCCCCGTTGCGAGACCAACAGCAGAGACGACGAGGTGATCAGCAGCTTGTCGGCCACCGGGTCGAGAAACGTCCCCAGCCGCGTGATTTGCCGGTAGTGACGGGCCAGAAAGCCATCCAGGGCATCGCCAATCGCCATGCCGGCAAACAGAACGATCGCGATGTGACGCAACAACACCCGGGTGCCTTCACGCAACTCGGGGGCGTTGATGTGCAACATGCAACTGATGAAGGGGACCACCAGCAGGATCCGCAGCAGCGTGACGCGCGTCGCCCAGCTCAGTTTGAAGCGACTGGGAGTCCCGAAAAGGCGGAACGGTTTGAGCCAATCCACGTTTAGCATCGTCTCACCCAGGCCAAAGCCCGCATCCATGGTGACAATGTCGCCATTGCGTCTGTCGCCAAGCATGTTATACTAGATGGGCTCGCTCGTGTCAGCAACAACATAACGCCAGGGCGACATGGGAACGGCCTGTTTTCCGAGACTATCAACGAGATAACGATAGCGGAGCGGATCACCATGGGTTCCAGAGCCACTCTATCGCAAGCCTACTACGACCTGGCCACGATGATCGACGCCGGCATGCCCATCTTGCGGACGCTCGATATCATCGTCGAAGGGCGGCAGGGTTATCTCAAGCGCGTCTTCTCCCAGATCCGCGCGGCCGTCGGCAAAGGATCGAGCCTGTCCGAGGCACTGGAGGAACACCCGCGCGTATTCTCCGAGATGGACCGGATGCTGATCGACGCCGCCGAAACCTCGGGCTCGCTGTCCACGTCGTTCTCGATGCTCTCGGAGTGGCACCAATTCGTCCATCGCATCATCTGCCGCATCCTGGCGGGGCTGGTCTATCCATTCCTCATCCTCCACGCCGGGGCCTTCGTCGCCAACGTACCCGGGGCCGTTCTGGGAGGGGCCACGATCCAGCAATACCTATGGTCCGTGGCTCAACTCCTGCTGATATTCTACATTCCTGCCGCCGTGATAATCGCACTGCTACTTCTCCAGAAGCGTAGCCCCCTGCTGCGCTGGCCTCTCGATTACCTCGCGCTGAGAATCCCGGTCCTCGGCCTGGCCCTGTATCACATCTCCGTTTGTCGCTACGCCAAGGCCTTCGGCATGCTGTACGGGGCGGGCGTGCCGATCTCCGAGACCGTCGAGCGGGCCAACCGCGTCACCGGCAATGTCATCGTGGCGCGCCTGTTTGAAGGGGCCGAAGCCTGCGTTCGCGCGGGAGGCATGCCCTCGGAAGGCTTCTCCAAGCGACTGCCGAGCGAGTATCGCCAACTCTGGCAGATCGGCGAAGAAACGGGCGACCTCGACAAAACGACCGCCAAAGTCGCCGAAATCGCCGGTGACCGGGCCGACTTGTACTTCACCACGTTCGCCCGATGGATGCCGATCTTTATTTACGTCCTGGTCGCGATATTCCTGATTATCCAGATCTTTGGGCTGTTTCAGCGGGTGTATGGCAACTTGCTGAACTCCTGAGGCAAGCGTCTCGGGACCGCAACGGAGCGAGCACCAGCCGGCGCCTTCTCCAGCGCGTAAAGGCCGCTTTCCGGGCATTTTGTGGGGTAATTCCCTTGATGTGGCCCCGCGCGCTGATACAATTGCCCGATTAGTATAGGGATCACATTATGGCTGTTCTGAATGTCAATATCGATCATGTAGCAACCGTCCGCCAGGCCCGGCTGGCCGACGAACCGGACCCGGTCTGGGCTGCTGCTCAGTGCGAACTGGCCGGCGCCAACGGCATCACGGTGCACCTGCGCCAGGACCGCCGGCACATCAACGATCGCGACGTGCGCGTGCTCAAAGAGACCGTCGCCTGCAAGTTCAATCTGGAAATGTCCATGGCCGAGCCGATCGTCAAGATCGCCGAACAGGTCCGGCCCGACCAGGTCACGCTCGTCCCGGAGAACCGCGCCGAACTGACCACCGAGGGTGGCCTCGACTGCGCCCGCTATAAGCGGCGCCTCGCCCAGGTCGTCAAGCGGATGCATAAGAAGGGCATTCTGGTCAGCACGTTCATCGCGCCGGAGGACGAGCAGATCCTCGCCTCGGTCGAGACCGGCTGCGACGCCATCGAGCTGCACACGGGCATGTATGCCAACGCCAAGACGGAGAGGGCCGCCCACAAGCGTCTGGCGGAATTGGCCGCCGGCAAGGATCTGGCGGCCGAACACAAGCTGGTGGTCCACGCCGGACACGGGCTGAACTACCGCAATATCGGCCCGGTCGCTGCGATCCCGCATCTGTGCGAGTTCAACATCGGCCACAGCATCATCGCCCGCGCGGTCCTCGTTGGCGTTCAACAGGCCGCCGAGCAGATGATCGAATTGATCGACAAGTTCAATCCGAAGCCCTCGGCCTAGTACCCGCGCCCAACACCCCGGCCGCCGAGATCGCGGATGCCAGCAAGCTCAAGAAGAGGAGATACAACATGTTTACAGGCGCCATGACGGCACTGATCACACCCTTCCAGGAAGGTGAAGTCGATTTCGAGACGCTCGACGAACTGGTCGATTTCCAGATCGAAAACGGCATCGATGCGCTCGTACCCACGGGCACGACCGGGGAATCCCCCACGCTCAGCCACGACGAAAACAAGCAGGTGATCGAACGCGTCGTCAAGGCCGCCAACGGGAAGGTCCCGGTCATCGGCGGCGCCGGGTCCAACAGCACGGCCGAGGCCATCGAACTGACCGCCTACGCCAAAAAAATCGGTGCCGACGCGACGCTGCAGGTGTGCCCCTATTACAACAAGCCGACCCAGGAGGGCTTCTATCAGCACTTCAAGGCCATCGCTGAAGAGGTGGACCTGCCCATCGTGCTGTACAATATCCCGGGCCGCTGCGGGGCCGGTATGACGCCGGAGACAATCGCGCGTCTGGCGGAGATCGAGAACATCGTCGCCATCAAGGAAGCCACCGGCAGCCTCGACCAGGCCTCCGAGATTGCCATGCGTTGCGACCTGACGATCCTCTCGGGCGATGATTCCCTGACGCTGCCTCTGGCGTCGGTCGGTGCCAAGGGCGTCATCAGCGTCGTCGCGAACATCGTGCCGGCCGATGTCAAGGCCATGACCGACCTGATTCTGGAAGGCGATCTGATTTCGGCGCGGCAGTGGCATCGCAAGCTCTTCGCCTTGGCCAAGAACATGCTGACACTGGCGACCAACCCCATCCCCATCAAGGCCGCCTGCGCCATGCTCGAGATGGCCTCCGACGAATTGCGCCTGCCCATGACGCCTCTGGAAGAAAACAAGAAGGCCGTGTTGAAGAAGGCATTAGTGGAGTACGGCCTGATCAGCTAGCCAGGGAGCCCTGCCGGCTGCGACCGAACAGCGCCCACACCTTGGAGGCTCATTCACCATCGCCGGTCTGGCTCAGGCTCTTCGTTGGGATCGTTGGCGTCGTTGGGCCCCGGGATCGCCAGGGCGATGCGCGACGCATAGGGCCCATCGCCCGTGTCCACCAGCGCCCGTTCGGCCTCCTGATCCGTGGCCTGCGCATCCGGATCGATCGGCGAGCCAACTGTGATGGACCAGCCTCCGGGCATCGCCGTCGCAGAGGAATCCGGTTCTCGCCCGGCAACGGCGTGATGTCGCTCCCAATCCCTTCCCCACACGCCGACGGCGGCCGTGCTGCGAACCGGCTTGCGGGCTGTGGCCACGGCCCGATCGGCCGCGGATGAACGCCCCACGGGCATCGAAATGCCGGCACGGGCAACGTGCGCCCGTCCCGTCGTGCCGTAGGGGGCAAGGGCTGACGCCGGAGGTTCCGGTGCCGAAGGCCTCACCATCTGCTGGTACGTGAAAAGGGAGCCGACGCCCAGCGCCGCAACGGCCCCCGCGGCAACCGCTTTCGTTTTGATGCCGGCCCAAACCCCCTCGACCGCGGCCTGCAGAGTGGACCAGAGACTGCTGGCGATGCTGCCGGACGCCGCGGCCGCGGCATGCCCCCCTATCAGGGCCATCTTCCCCAACTCCATTTTCAAGCTTGCCGGTGCGGCACTGACGGTGCGGTCGCCCAGCAGCATGCCGAGCGTGCCGGCCGCCACCAACAACCCCCGCCGACGGAGCCGTCCGCGCAGCGTCGCCACCCCGGCCTCCAGCCGGCGTGAGACCGTCGCCTGAGAAATCCCGCGCACACCGGCGATCTGCCGCGTGCTCTGCCCTTCCAGAAAATGGGCCACGAGAATCTCTCGCAACTCGGTGTCGAGGGCGTTGAGCCCTTCGTCGACGTGCGGCGAGATCTCGCGCCACGACGTCGCCTCGCGGGGCTGCCTCGCGGCGTAGCGCGTCTCCCGGTGCTTGCGTGAGCTGTCGCGGCGGAGCAGGTCGATCGCCTTGTGCGTAGCGACGCGATGCAGCCAGCCCGGCAGTGAACCGGTGACCTTGGCCGCATCCTTGGTCAGTTGCAGAAATGTCTCCTGGGCGACGTCGCTGGCCCGGTCCATATCGGCCAAAATCCGCCAGGCCGCGCCGTAAACCAGGCCGGCATGGCGGTGAATGATCTCACCGAACGCCTCCGCATCCCCCGTCCGGGCAAAACGCCGCAGCAGCACCACTTCTGTTTCCATCTGCGTCTCTCCAGAACGTACGCCGACCGACCCCCTTGATATAAGGCGGCGCTGCGCCCCGGACGTTTCAAAAAAAGACGCCAATTGCGCGGGTTTTTTGGCGATCGCCGGCGAGTCCCTGGAATCGAGCTAGCGCGCGGGTACCGGCGCATTTCGTTGCGCTTCAGTGTAGGCTTCGAGCGTCGCAGCGACCATGCCGCCGACGGGGTAGCGGCCCGCGACGTAGGTCTGGGCCGTGGAGGCCAGCCGCCGGGCGAAGCTGTGATCGGCCAGCAGACGCGCCAGGCTGTCGCGCAAGCCGCGTTCGCTGTCGGGCTCGAAGACCAGGGCCGTCTGGTTGGGGACGATCAAGTCGTCGACGCCTCCGGGGCAGGCGACCACCGCCACGCCCAGCCCCATCGCCTCCAATAACACGACGCTAAACGCCGTGTTGGGAAGGGGTTGCAAAAAGATATCACCAGCCGCCACCGCCTCGCGCCACGCATCCAATACGGGAACGATGGTGACCACCTCGGACAAACCGTACTCGACGAGCAGTTGGCGCACGCGATGCTCGGCCCGCCCTCGACCCATGATCACGAGCATGAACTCGTGGCCGTCGGAAACGAGGCCCCGCGCGGCCTTGAACAGGCTCTCGAAATGGGAAACGTGGTCGAGCCGATGCGCGACCACGATACTGCTCAGACGCGCGGGATCCGAGAAGCAAACGGGCTCGGCCTCGGCAAACGTCCCCATGTTGATCTGCCTGACCCGCTCGGCGTAGCGCCCGTGAAACTTGCTGGTCCGCACCCGAATGGTCTCGGCCGGCACGACAATGCTTGCACAATGCGTCGGTGAGATGGGCAAGCGCGCGAGCTTCCTCTCCAGCGAATTGACGGCCAGTAGATACGGCACCCCCAGTCGCTCGGCCAGTCGCTGAACCAGCAGCGCCCGACTCTCACACAGGCAGTGCAGGACCGTGGGCCGAAATTTCTCCAGTTGCTCCGCCAGCGTCTCAATCCCCACACGCTCCATCAGGGGCAGGTCGATTTGAGGATGGCTGAATACGTCGGCCGGTACCGGGGTCAGATGCTCCAGACGGCTGCTCGGCGGGCAGACCAAGGCCGTAGTAATGGACTCATCGGCCAGCCCCAGCAGGAGACGTTGCAGATAGGTCGTATGCTCGGCGATCGTCCGTCGCGATGCGATGAGCACCGGGCGCGTGCTCTTCCTCGTTTCAGCGGTGTCGGCGCTTTTGCCTTTGGTCATCCTTGCCCACCACAATCTGTCGGGCCTCATGTCATGCCCCGCCGCCCCGACAGCGCCGGGCTCGCGGGCGGGCCTTATTGTATCGCGGAGATAGGGGCCGAGTCATCGGAAAAACGCCGAACCGGACAGGCCATAGAACAAAACGGAGCCTGCGCTCGACGGAAAACGAGCGCAGGCTCCGATGCAAGTCAAGAGGCGAGAGAAAAGTCTACAGACCGGCCAGGAAGCGAACCTCGGCCTCCGACAGACCGCGGTCGTAGACGAGCACATTGTCCATCTGGCCGGGCATCTCCCGTTCGATCGTCCCGCCGTTGCTCCAGCCACCCAGCGAGGCACCGCCCAGAACCAAATCCGCCAGCGGCGCCGCGAGCGTGCGCGAGTCTTCCCGTTGCCCGTTAAGATAGATCGCGATCTCCGTTTCCGAGATCGACAGGGCCATGTGGTTCCACGCATTCGGCACCACCGCCGTGGCCCCTTCCAGGTCGCCCCCGTCGAGCCCGTTGATGCCCACGTTCAGCAGGCCGTAGTGGAACTTGAAATGCACCGCGCCGGCCACCCAACCATCGGTGTTCATGCCGCCCGAAAATTGCAGCGACGTCAGATCGTCGGTCGGATAGACCCACATCGAGTAGCTGCACGTGCTGAACGTCGCGCCGTCGCCACCGATGCGCGGCACCGCCACCACGTCCCGGATGCCGTCCAGAAACAGGACACCATCCTGCACCCGCGCGTCGCCGGCCGGCGTTCCATCATACCCATTGCCCGAACTGTCGCTCGCATCGCTGTCGAACGCATACTCGAGCAGCAATCCCTCCATGCCCGGATCCTCCGACCCCGCGACACCCGGCGCCACTCGATAGAGGCGGATATCATCGACGTAAACAACGCCTTCACCACCGCCTTCGATACCGATCAACAGCGTCGTGACATTGGTCAGGTTGGTGCCGACCGACGCCAGATCGATGTTCCACTGTTGCCAGAGCAGCTTCGTCAGCGCGTCGGCCGCCCCGTCATAGGTCACCTTGACACCGTTGATCTTGGCGTAGAGTTGACCGCCGGTGTTGTCCGCATCGCCCCGGAAATGCACGACCAGCGTGGCAATACCGGCCTGTGTCCAATCCTGCGCCGGCGCCAGCGTCAATTCCGCCTCGGAGATCCCGGCCGCTCCGTTGTCATAGAACAACGGCATCGACTGGCTGCCCTCATGCACGATCGTCCGCTCGGCAAACGGCGCGTCGAGATACCCTACCGTCGACCCGGTTTCGTTGATCCACCCGTCGAGCCACGCATCGTAGATCGCGTTCTCGTCGTCGTCATAGCTCTCGAAATCATCCACCACCAGATACTCCTGGGTCGAGAAGCTCCAGACCGGACCGTCCCACGTGCCGGGCACCGCGGCCTCGTTCACTTCCGCCACCTTCCAGTAGTAGGTGGTATCGAGTTCCAGGTCGTCCGGGGCATAGCTGCTGCCCCCCACGGTATCGACCAGCAAGCCGGCTTGTTCGTCCGTCCCGAAGTACACCTCATGCGAAACCGCCTCGCGTCCCGCGCGCCAGCTCAAGACGGCCTCCGGGCTCACATCGACGGTGCCGTCGCCAGGCTCAGGCTCCCGCGCCAGGACGGGAAGGTAGAGGAACCGGACCTCACTGAGGCCGTACTGGCCCATCACGCCCCAACCACTATTGACGGTCAAGCGCACGTACTGCGCTACCACCCCACCGAAATCGATGGTTGTGTTCGACACGTAGTCGGCGCGTGCGGTCCCCTGCGCCAATGTGACGTCACCGAGGACGGTCCAGTCGGCGCCGTTCTCAGAGTACTCGACGGTCACATCCTTGATGCCAAAGCCCAGCATCAGTTCGAACTGGACGTTGTAGTTCCACACCAACATCTCATGCAGCTTGTAGGCCTGGTCGAACGCGAATTCGATCGTGGGCGCGTCCTCACCAGCCGGGGCGCCGAGCCACATATCGCCGGCCCCGATCGAATGCTCATCCTGCTCGTTGAGCCCCGCCCCGTTGACCATATTGGCCGGATCGGCGCCGCTTTGCGGAATGGCGTTGCTCGTGGCGACCACGCTCTCGATCGGATACGCAACCGGCTCAACCGTGAAACTCCAGAGGTCGCCTTTGAAAACCGTATTGTCGGGGGTCGCATTGACCTCATCGATGCGCCAGTAGTACGTCTGGCCGAATTCCAGCACCGCAGGCGGTTCGTAGCTCGTGCCCGCCTGTCCTTCGCTGACCAACACGCCCAGCCCGTCGGCTGTGGTAGCGGCCTCGACGTCGGCCTGGGCGGTCCCCAGATACACGTTGTGGGTGCCCGCGAAGATGCCGGCGCTCCAGCTCAGGGACGTATCGCGCGGCACGTCGTCCTGCCCGTCACCGGGAACGGGCGCCGAGGCCAGTTCCGTCGCCGAGCCGGGGCCACCCCCGAGCATCACCTCGGCCAATTCATCCATGGTCAAAGCGCGGTTGTAGATGCGGACATCGTCAATCAGACCGTCCCAGGCCCGGTGACCGTCGGGATCGTTGGCCGGCTGATTGCCAATCGCCGCCGGTACACTGCTGTCGGTCGCCACGGCCGTTCCACCTTTGGCGGCGCTGCCGGTTTCGACGGCATTGACATACGTGTACGCGGTCGTCCCATCCCAGCGAGCCGTGATGAACTGCCATTCGCCCGCCACGATCACGCCGGCCGAGTCGATCAGGGTCAGCGTCGTGTCACTCTCATCGGTTTTCAGACGGAAGCGCGCGTTCACTTCGTTGTTGGTCCCCAGCATCCACCAATGCCCGTCGGCCGTCGCGGCGGTGTTGGACTTGGAGATGACGCGGGCATCGTGCTGGCTGAACGTGTGCGGGTTCATCCAGGCGGTAATCGTCATCCCGGCGCCGAAAACGTCCATCGTGCCCAGATCGACAAGGTCGCTCTCATCGTCGGCATAGAGGAATTCGAGGCAGTGACCGGTCTCATCCCAGCCAGGCGTATACCATTCAGCACCGACGAGCGTTCCGGTGTGGCCGTTGCGGCTGGAGTCAGCCGTGACGGTCCCGGCCCCTTCGTCGAACTTCCACCAGGCCACCAAGCCGGAATCGGCGGCCCACACGCCGGCCGACCAGCCCAGCAACACTATGACCAGGAAAACCGCGGGAAGACAAGATCTTGTAGACATGGGTACCTCCTTCTCGAACGCTACCAGAACTGCAATACCATGACCTATAGAAAACGTCGGAAACCAATCCGCCGCACGTTAGTCATCCACAGAGCCTCACGTGTTGCGCCCTTGTCACGGGAAGAACAGTGCTGGGAGAAAAGAATAGACGGGGCCTCCACCCCTGGTTCAACACGTTGCGCGCTGCTTGAAACACGTCGCACCCGGACCTCCGCTCTCGACGGGACCGCACTTGCCACTGTACGCAGCGGCGCGGCGGAACCATCGGTGCATCACCGGAATCGTACTCCACACAAATTCACTTTTACCAGAACCGAAGCGCGCAGACAAGAGAATTTTCACACCTGTCCGATACGACGTGTGCGACTCTTCCCGAAACGCAGGGGCATTCGGAAGCATCTGTTTAGGACGCCGGACGGACGTAGATCGTCACTTCCGCGATCGTGACGTCACTGGCGCCGGGCGTCAGCAGGTGGACCCCAACGTTCTCCCCGCGGACACGCCAGCTCACCGTGGCCGAGCCGGGTCCGACGTCGCCCGGTTCCGGATCGAACCAGGCGGTCCAGGTGCCGCCGGCCACGGAGGTCGACTGCACCTCCAGCTTCAGTTCGGCTTCGAAGTTGGTCTCGACCTCGTGCGTATAGCTGCCGTTGAGGGTCTGTGACGACGTCACCCCGTAAGGCACGTCGAAGGTGATTTCGAACGTCCGCAGTTCCACCCAGGCCGGTCCTGGTCCCGGTCCCGGCCCGACGCCGGCCTGCTCGTAAGCACCCATGTCGACTTGGCCGTCCTGCACGCGGGCGGCCCCTGCCAGGTCGATCGGATGGGTCTCGGCGCCGTTGCCATCGCGATCGACGTCCGCTTCGTCGAGCGGAATCAGGCTGCTGTCACCGGCGTCGATCGCTGCCGAGCTGGCATCGAGCCCGTAATCACTGCTCCCATCGATCCACTCGCCCTCAATGCTCCAGAGCCCGCGCTGCACGAAGAGCGGATCGGTATCGAGATTGCCCGCGCCGGCCCAGCCGCCCTGGACCAGACTGTAGGCAACGCCGACGTTCGTCGGATTGGCGCTCCAGATCAACGAGTCACCGCCATCATTGTAGATGATGCTGTTGCTGATACTGAAGGTCTTCGTAGCGCCACCGTAGTTGAAGTTGAAGATGACCCATTCATCGGGCCAGGGCCCCGTGTTGTCGGCCAGCGTCGAACCGTTCAGGGCCACCTGGGCCGCGTTGCCACCCATGTTGCAGATGGCCGAGCCGCCGCCGGCCCCGTTACTGCCGGCTGAGTTGCCCGTCATCAAGCAGTTGTTCAGCGTGGTGGCGCTGTCGTGGGTATAGAGGCCACCGCCATAGAGCAGCGCGCGATTGCCCGACAGGGTGCAGTTGGCCAGCAGCGGTGCGCCCGCCAGGGCCGCGAGGCCGCCACCGTAAATGCCCGCGTTGCCGCGCAGGGCGCAGTGCAGCAGCACCGGTGCTCCGGCCTCGATATACACGCCGCCCCCGTAGTAGTGCGGATAGGCGCCGTCCGCCTGGCCGTCGGCGATCGTCACGCCGTCGAGGGTAGGCGCCCCATTGATTGTCACGACGTGATAGCTGTTGTCGTCGCGGTTGAGGATGCCCCACAGGTCGTCGCCGTTGAGGTCACCACCCAGGACGGTGGGATGGCTGTCGAAATCGCGGGCGTCCGGGTCCGGCGCCCCATAGCCGGCGTAGCCGCCGCACACCGTGACGCCATCGGGAATGTCGAATGAAGCCGCCCGGTCGCCCGGGGTCTGACCACCGCCCTCATCCGGAGTGTACATCCCATCGGCCACCCAGATTTCGTCCCCCGCACCCGCACCGACCAACGCATCCTGGAGGTTCCGATATGCTCGGTACCAGCTCGTGCCGTTGGGCGGCCCCAAAGCCGAACGGTCCACGTAGGTTACGGTCGAGGCCCCGACGATGAACTCGATTTCCACGCCCAGCGTCTGGCAGCGGAACGTCCACTTGCCCGCGCTGAGCGGACCGAACGTTCCTTCCAGACCACTGACCGGCATATAAATCAGAATACACTGCGTCGGCGCCGGCCCCTGGAACCACAACTGTACCACGCGATTGAACGTATCGATCGTCAACTGCGGCGTCCCGCCCAGGTTTGCCTCGGCATTGCAACTGTTCCCGTAGAACGGGACATCCAACGGCCCACTGAACGAAATGACACTCGACGTACTGGGACTGGCAGGATTCAACGCCCAAGCGGCGGGCGGTGTCGTGCCCCCCACCCAATCGACGGTCTGCGCCAGCAGCGGTCCGCACAGCAAAGCTGGCAACAACATCGCGGTGACCATTCGGCCTGCTCTCATCTTCGTCCCCTTTCCACAGCCCCCCAGCTTGGCTCGTTCGCACAAAGACCATGTAGTTCTGGCAAATCGCGCTTCAGGGACATAAGGGCGTCGCGCTGACTTGCGCACCCCATGCCGCCGGCGCCGATCAAAGGTCTCGAATCAGATACCGCAACGCGGCCGGACCGGTGAGACCCTCCTTCCGGTGCCACCACCGCTCCTTCAGATACCCGACATACCAACTCCAAGTATAGGCCATCCGGACCAGACCTGCAAGCACTTTCCCTTCGGCCCCCGACCCTACTGATACGTACGGCCCAGATATTCCACGATCGCCTGCTTGACCTCCAGCGGATCGATCAGGCCCAGATGCTGATAGAGCACTTCCCCACCCGGTTTGATCAGCATGGTGTAGGGAATCGCCCCGGGCCAATCCTTGTCGACCGCCTCGATAAAGGCGTAGATATCGTCGCCCGTGTAGAGGTAGTTTTTGAACGACGCCTGCTTCTCTTTCAGAAAGTCCAGGACCTTGGCCCGGCGGGACGCCCCGTCGACGCTGATGCTGATCATCTCGAAATCGCGCCGGCGATACATCCGATTGATCGTCACCAGCTCCGGAAACTCGACCACGCACGGTCCGCAGCCCGTCGACCAGATGTTGATCACGCGCAGCTTGTCGGTGTCGTTCTTGAGCAGCCGTCCGACGCCCTCGAGCCCGATCCCCTCCAGGCTCACCGGCTCGGCCGCCCACTGCTCGAACGCCTGCGCCACCGAACCACGCTTCGAAGCCCACTTGATCGAACAGCCAAACGTGCGCGTCGTCTCGACCGGAACGGCTTCGCCCTGGAGCAACGCCTCAATAGCGTCGCGCGTATCGTGTGACGTCACCTTCTCGGGCTGCCTTTCGTTGTTGTCGATGCGACCGGCAAAGCGCAGCTTCCGCTGGGCGTCGAAGACGAACACGTGCGGCGTCGTCATCGGCCCGTAGGCCTTCGAGACCTTCTGATTCTCCCCATCATAGAGATAGGGAAGGTTCCACTGCTTGTCCTTGACGCGAATCTTCATATCGTCGAAGGAATCGCCCACGTCAGTGTAGCCCAACTCGTCCAGCCGCACCGCCAGCGGATCATTGGGCGAGATCGCCACGATGGTCACGCCCTGGTCCTTGTAGTCGGTGACGAGCTTCTTGATGCGCCCTTCGTACGCCTGCGCCGTCGGGCAATGGTTGCAGGTGAAGATGATGACCAGAACCTTCGCCTGGGCATAATCGGCCAGCCTGTGGATCTTGCCGTCCACCCCGGGCAAGGCGAAATTCGGTGCCGACGCGCCGATCGCCAGCGTCTTGATCTCTTCGGGAGCCGCCCGGCCCATACCGGTGACCAGCAGAACTAGCAACGTAACAATCAGAATGTGACGATCGCATCGAGCCATGTGTACCTCCTATCTTGCCCTGTTGTCATCCTGAACGCAGTGAAGGATCTGGGCTGCGACCGATAGAAACGTCCCCTTCCAGAGCCAGCTCCTTCGGCCCTGCCTCAGGATGACAAAATCAGATGCCCAGCCAATCATAACGGGTATTATACGCGTCACTGCTCCGCCGGTTTGCAGATTGTTCAGTTTTGCCGCCAGCCGGTCATCTCGCCGGGTGGCAGCCTCAACTCCGCAGGAGTTGGGGATGGTCGCAAGCGTATACACGTCTCGGTCCGCGGGGCATTGCCAAGTCCGCCATCCCCAAACCTACGCTTCGCTGCGGCTTGAGGCTGCCACCCATGCAAACAGGAGGATGCTCACTGCCGCCAGCCGGTGGCTTCGATGCGGGTGAATTCGGCCTCGATGTCCGTGCCCTCATAGAACGACAGCCAGCCCCGCAGGCGATGCTCCTGGCCCGGCTCCAGGTCGGGGAATTTCGGGTCCGAGTGGAAACAGGGGCAATCCTCGTTGCCCCAGGGCCTTTCGCACCCTTCCCAGGCCGTGATGATCCAGCGCGTCCCCTCCTCGTTGCGGCACGCGACATAGGGATCGGTAAACACCTTGTTCTCGTTGGTCAGAGCCGCGAATCCCTTCGCCATCTTGGGCATGACGCAGTTCTGGACGCTCAGGCCGCTGACCTTCTGCTCGGTCCCGTTCTTGAGGCGCATCTCCATATGCACGGCCTCGGGCGTGGACCACACCTTCACGCCAAACGCGATACCGTTGGGCAGCGTCCGGCGGATCACCAGACCTCCATCCAGCCGAGGGATCCATTCGAGTTTCTTCAGTTCAATCCCCTGGGCCGTCCAGATCGTATCGATATGCGTGTGCGCCAGGTACGTCAGCCCCAGGTTCGACCAGATCGCCTCCGGAATATCCAGCACCACATAGCTGTTCGGGTCCCACGGCGTGAACACGCTGAACTTCGTCTCCCGCTGCGGATCGATCGCCCCCTCCAAAAACCCAATCCGCGGATGCCGACCACCCGGATAAGGCAACACCAACAGCGGCGCGTTCGGCTCCCGCGCCGGCCGACCATGTGGCCGGATATTGAACTTCGCCAACGCCGCCTGAATCCCTACTTCCGTCAGCCCCGTCGCCGCTCGCACTTCCTCAGTGGAGAAACGATGATACCAGACCATATTCTCCAGCCAATATTTCAGTTCCTTATCATTTGCCGGTCGCCGCGCATTCGGCAACTCGGCGGGAGGATCGTTGTCGTCTGTCCATTTCAACTCAGCCAGTTTCTCAGTCTTGACGAACTCAACGTGTCCGTCGACAAACAGTACACCGCACCCCTTGCCCTCATGATTCTCCGTCGCGAGCAACTCGGGACCACCATACTGATTCCAGCCTAGCTGGCTCTCGAACAACAACACGACGTCCACGTCGCCATTCGGGTCTGCGTGGCGATTCATCGCGTAGTTGCAGGGCCCGCTTCCCGCTTTCGGACAGCGAAAGGTCTCGGCTTCGACATAGCCGTCGGCCAGCAGATCGCACCACCGCTCGGGCGAAGGATACTGCCCATCGTAATCGTCGGCATAGATAAGTGCAGCCAAGCCCAGTTGCTTGAGGTTTCCCAAACATGTCACCCCTGCCCTGGGAGTCTGCGGAGACTCAAGCAAGTACACTGGTCCGAAAAAGAAAAACAGAAGCCCAATCGCAATGAGAATCACAACGCTGCTCGTTAAGCGAGAAACCTTGAATTGAGAACGCGATTCCTTAGTGGATGTCTCACTCATGTCTTTTCCTCCGTATCGTTGGAGATCGGTAGGATGGGCTTTAGCCCATGCTGTTTGTCGTCGTCGGATGAATCCGCATGGGCTAAAGCCCATCCTACACCTGCGTGTCGTCTTCTCTGGACCAAGTGAAGAACCAACAGGGCGGTGCAGACCACCACGAACCAATGGCCGTAGCGGCTGAAGAGCGTGCGCGTATGATACACAGGAACATCGGCCTGGATCAAGCCCGGACCGTCGCGGAAGTGATCGCGGACGTCCAGGAGGGTGCCATCCGGCGCAATGATCGCGCTGATGCCATCAGAGGCGGCACGCACGATGGCGAAGCGCGACTCGATCGCCCGATGGATCATGCTCTGGAGATGGGCGTGCCGCACGTGGCGCCAATCATTGGTGGGGATCGCGACCACGCCTGTCGCCTGGTCGCCGTACCGCCGGGCGATGTCCGTGTAGTTGTCATCGTGACAGATCAGCGCCCCGACCGAAACACCGTCGACCGAAATCGTCACCGGCTCCCCATCGCCCTTCGGGCTGTTCTCGAAAGGCGTTATGTGCACCTTGGCATAGCGTCCCATGACGCCCTCGGTCGGGCTGATGAACGCCGCACAGTTCCTGACCGTGCGTACGTCCAGGTAGCCCACGATTAGATAGACATTATGCTGTCGTGCCAGTTCCACGAACCGGGCAAACGGATCGTGTTGGGGGGCGTCATAGATGGCGAAAGCCACCTCGGGCGACACCACCAGGCGAGCCCCTTGCCGCGCCGCTTCCGCCACCGGCTGGGCGTACAGCCGGGCGAAGCCCTGTTCGTGGCCCGGGTCGCCATACTCACGGTCGAATATCCAGCCCACACCTGCGACCTTCAAGTGCGCAACCGGCTTTTGCACCAGAATCACCAGGTCCACCGCAGCGACGACCGCAAGCAGACCGACCAGGGTCACCACGCCCACAACGCGCCGGCGCCGATCCAGGATGAGTATGACCAGCAGCGCCTGGGTCGCACCGAGCACGAACATCGCGCCGGACATCCCCGTCACCGAAGTAAAGGCCATCGTGCGCGGGTACGCCGACCAGCCGCGAACGAATGACTGGGCCGTTCCCCACATGGGCAGCGCCGTGGTCGTGGCCCAATCCAACGTCGCCGCCAACGCCCCGAAGGCGAAACAGCCCGCGATCGTTGTCGGACGAACCCATTTCCTGCCGACCACCGCCAATAGTGTCAACAAGGCGACGAAGTACGCGATGAGTATCAGACTGATGATCGGCGGCAGTTGCAGCAGCAGAATCTGAGGCGCGATGAAGCCCAAGCCCAGCAGCAAGCCGGTATAAAGGCACTGGCGCCAGCCCGTCACCCGCCGCAGCGCCAGCAACAGAGGCACAAAAGCCACGCCCTGCACCGGTGCCGCCACCGGAAAAACACTCGGCAACATCAACAGCAACCCCGCCAGACACCCCGCCGCCGGCAAACACCGCCGATCCCACCAGAACGAGTTTGCCTGCCCTTCAGTCACTCCCTCACCTCGACACGATCGATTGAACAACTCGCATCCCTGTTGTCATTCCCGCGCAGGCGGGAACCCAGACTGTTTCGCTTGCACACCGGCGTACGCATTCTGTGGCGCGCCGAGCGAGACTCTGCCCCTCCTACGCGCTCGCGCATCGTCTCTTGAAGGCCACATCGCGTTGGCCCCACCTTGTCATTCCCGCGCAGGCGGGAACCCAGACTGTTTCGATTGCACACCGGCGTACGCATTCTGTGGCGCGCCGAGCGAGACTCTGCCCCTCCTACGCGCTCGCGCATCGTCTCTTGAAGGCCACATCGCGTTGGCCCCACCTTGTCATTCCCGCGCAGGCGGGAACCCAGACTGTTTCGATTGCACACCGGCGTACGCATTCTGTGGCGCGCCGAGCGAGACTCTGCCCCTCCTACGCGCTCGCGCATCGTCTCTTGAAGGCCACATCGCGTTGGCCCCACCTTGTCATTCCCGCGCAGGCGGGACCCCAGACTGCTTCGCTTGCACGCCGGCGTACGCATTCCGTGGCGAGAATCCGCATGGGCTAAAGCCCATCCTACGCGCTCGCGTTGGCACAATCCCTCATTCATCCTGCGCCTCCGCGAACATCTTCGCGAGTACCGTCATCAATGTGCGGGGTTCGAAGTAGCTGGCGGGCAGGCGCAGGTAGACGGTGGTCGGGTTGGGGATGCGGACCTTGCCCCGCGTATTGGCAAAGAGCTGGTGCACGCCGTCGCCCGGATCGGACTTGAACGTGAAGACCACATCGGCGTCTTTGCTATAGTCGGGTTGCGAGACGGCGATATTGCGAATGTCCCACCTGGCAGCCGCGATGCGCAGTTCCGCCAACTCCAGCAACCACCTCACCTCCTCGGGCAATGGGCCGTAGACGTCGTCCAGCTCCGCCTCGATCTGCTTGACGTCGGCAGGCGTCCGCGCCACGGCGATCTTGCGATAGGCGTCCATACGCTGGCGGTCGATGGGGATGTAGTTCTTCGGGATATAGGCGGTGAAGCCCAGCTCGATATTGGCACTGGGCACGGGCTCGACCTTCTCGTGCTTCAACTCGCGCACGGCGTCGGCCAGCAGATCGCAATACATCTGGTAGCCCACCATTTGGATATGCCCCGACTGCTCGGGACCGAGAATATTGCCCGCGCCGCGAATCTCCAGGTCGCGCAGCGCGATGCGAAAGCCGGCGCCGAGGTGCGAGTATTCCTCGATGGCCTTGAGCCGCTTGGCCGCGACGGGCGAGATGGGCCGCGTGTTGGGCATGAGCATGTAGGCGTAGGCCCGGTGCTTGTAGCGCCCGACGCGGCCCCGCAACTGGTGCATCTCCGCCAGGCCGAACCGGTCGGCGTCGTTGATGAAGATCGTATTGGCGTTGGGGATGTCGAGGCCCGATTCGATGATCGTCGTGCAGACCAGCACGTCCGTCGCGCCGAGCACGAAGTTGATCATCGCGTCTTCCAGTTCGCGCTTGGCCATCTGGCCGTGGGCGATGTCGACCTTGGCGTCCTTGGCCAGCTTCTGGATCTCCCACGCCTTCTTCTCGATCGACTTGACGCGATTGTGCAGGAAGAAGACCTGCCCCTGGCGGTTCAGCTCGCGGTAGATCGCCTTGCGGATCAGGTCGGGATTGTACGTCGTCACCTGCGTGACGATACTGCGCCGATCGAGCGGGGCCGTGGTGAGCGAACTGATGTCACGCAGGCCCAGCAGTGCCATGTGCAGCGTGCGCGGGATGGGCGTCGCGGTCATGGTCAGGATATCGACGTTGACGCGCATGCGTTTGAGCCGCTCTTTGTGGTCGACGCCAAACCGCTGCTCCTCGTCGATGATCAGCAGGCCCAGATCCTTGAAGGCCACGTCGCCACTGAGCAGGCGGTGCGTGCCGATGACGATGTCCACCTTGCCCGCCCGAGCCCGGGCGACGATGTCCTTCGCCTGGCGCGTGGTCTTGAAGCGGTTGAGCACCTCCACGGCCACGGGAAAGTCCGCGAACCGCTCGGCAAACGTCCGGGCATGCTGGACCGAGAGCACCGTGGTCGGGACCAGGACCGCGACCTGCTTGCCCCCTTCGACCGCCTTGAAGGCCGCCCGCATGGCCAGTTCCGTCTTGCCGTACCCGACGTCGCCGCACAGGAGGCGGTCCATCGCCACGGGCGCGCCCATGTCACCTTTGATCTCGCCAATCGCCGTGATCTGGTCGGGGGTTTCCTGATACGGAAATGACTCCTCGAACTCCATCTGCCAGGGGGAATCCTCTTCGTACTCGATACCGCCGACCGCCTGGCGTTGGGCCTGGACCTGCAACAGTTCGGCCGCCAGATCGCGCACCGAACGCGCGACCTTTTCCTTCTGCTTCTGCCAGCGCTTCGAACCGACCTTGCTGAGCGTGGGCCGCTTGGGGCTGGTGCCGATATACTTCTGGATCAGGCCGATGTTCTGGGCCGCGACCTGGACCTTGACCTGATCGGCGTATTCGAGCGTCAGGTATTCAGCCTTGGTCCCCTTCTCTTCGAGCGTCTCGGTGCCCAGGAATTTGCCGATGCCGTAGGAGGCATGGACGACGTAGTCGCCCGCTTGCAGGTCCGCGAGCGTATCGACCGGCGCGGTGGCCCGCGCGGGTCGTTGCCGGCGGCGCAGGGCGTATTGGCCGAATAGTTCGTGGTGGCTCACGACGATGGTATTAAGCGATTCGACAACGAAGCCCTGATGCACGTAGCCCAGGGGCAAATCGAAGCGGCGTGGTACACAACCGTCAATCTCCTTGACGATCTCGCCGACCCGTTGGACTTCGGCCGGGCTCTCGCAATAGAGGGTCACCCGCTGGCCCGCCTTGGCCCGCTGCACGAGATCTTCCAGCGCCGCTTTGTGCCCGGCCCACAGCGACGTGGCCTTGCGCTCAAACTGCTGAATGCTCTTGACGCCCAGCTTGAGGAACTCGGCCGGGTCATCGGTCGCGAAGCGGCAGACGTGCAGTTGCGCCAAGCGTGCGACCGACGCCCAGATATCGTCCCACGCATAGAGCCGGTCCGCATGCTCGGCCCGCGCCAGGTAGACCTTCGCCACCTCCTCGATGTCGCTGGGCTCCTCGAAGAGGATAATCGTCTCGTCGGGTAGGATACTGGTGAACAGCTCGCGCTGCTCGGCCGCTGCCCCGCACGTCGCGGCCACGACATTGAGCCGGACGATCTCGTGCGTAGAACGCTGCGTGTCGAGATTGATCGCGCGAATACTCTCAATGGTATCGCCGAAGAACTCGACGCGAATCGCCTGCGCGTCAGTAGGTCGTGCGTCCTCGCACGACGCATTCTGACGAGCGGGGACGCTCGTCCTACAAACCATGTCACTGGTCAACGGCGCGTAGATGTCGATGATGCCGCCGCGCCGCGCGAACTGACCGGGCAGATCCACGGCGTCGACGCGTTCGAAGCTGTTGGTGACGAGCCACTCGACGATGCTCTCGGGATCGGCAGTCGCGCCGGCCTCCAGCGTCAGCGAACCGGCGCGCAGCGCCGACGGTTTCGGCACGGGCTGGCACAGCGCCTGGATCGGCGTCGGAATCACCACGCCCTTATCCGCGATGCGGGACAGGTCCGGCACCAGCGAGACCACCCGCAGCCGCTCGGCCCGCGTCTCATCCGTCGCATCGGCCAGTTCCTCTTCGCCCTCCCAGGCCGGCAACAACTCGATTCGTCCGGCGTCGAAGGTCCGCAGGTCGTCGAACGCCCGGTCCGCATCGTCGAGGTGCGGGCAGACGTGCAGGACCGGTCGACCCGTCGTCTTCGCCACGTGCGTCGCCAGCAGGCGCGCATAGGACCCCCATGTCCCCTCGACCCGAACCGCCCCCTTCGCGGGCGGGGCCAGGCGGGAGATGATCTGCGAAACCACCTTGTCCCGCGCAAGATCCATAGCGTTGTCGCGTCAGTATACCGCCGGGCCGTCCAACGAGCGAGCCGATTTCGCAGCGGCCGGCGGCGGCATCACAGAAAACGGGCGTGTCACCTGCCACAGTAACACGCCCGTCTAAGCTCAGTATTCTGCTCCCGGTGTCCCGATCTCTAGCTGTTCTCTTCCTGGAGCTTCTTGACGAGTTCCCTGGCCTGGGCCGCGACGTTCTCGGCGGTGATGCCGAATTCCTGGAAGCAGGTCTTGCCCGGAGCCGAGGCGCCGAAGCTGGACATGCCGATGAAGACGCCGTCCTCGCCCAGCCACTTGTGCCAGCCCATCTCGATCCCCGCCTCGATCCCGACGCGGGCTTTGACGTCACGCGGAATCACCGAGTTGCGGTACTTGTCGTCCTGCTTGTCGAACAGCTTCCAGCATGGCATGCTCACCACCTGCGGCGAGAGCCCGTCGGCGTCGAGCAGCTTGGCCGCTTCCAGGGCCACCGAGACCTCCGAGCCGCTGGCCAGCAGGATCACGTCGGGCTTGCCGCGACTGGTCAGGATGTAGGCGCCGCGGGCGATGTTGGCGGCGCTGGCGAACTTGCGCTGGTCGATCACGGGCAGCCCCTGCCGGGTCAGCAGCAAGCCGACCGGGCCGTCGCGATGTTCCAACGC
>Ga0272443_10002061_pt1 | contig 26822 bp, 27 predicted proteins | sample SSMAcet12_FD_193581 | JGI IMG/M metagenome (GOLD analysis project Ga0272443, IMG submission 193581) | Marine sediment archaeal communities from Little Sippewissett salt marsh, Falmouth, MA, United States - SSM-Acet-12 | ecosystem: Environmental > Aquatic > Marine > Wetlands > Sediment ... | reverse complement strand
ATCTGAACCTGGTATGGGAATACCTGCAGAGACGAATTGTTTGAGTTCGGGGATCTTTGCTGATGCCTCTTCATCTGCACGAGAAATGAGTTCTATGGACGGTAGGGGAGTAAGTGGATTGTAATCATGAAACATTCAGGGTTATTCTTTTAGGAAATCTGTGAGGGATTTAACAAATTTGGTAGTTTTCTCCGGATTCTCATGGGCAAAATGTTTCAAGTAATTGATGGATTCTTGGAATAGGGGATCTAACTTTTCAGAATTTTCAGTGAAAACAAAATCAGTTGTACCATTAAAAACGATTAATTTAACATTAAAAAGTTCAGTAATTTTATTCATTTTATCGATAGTAAGAGTCAAACGACCGGAAAGAAGGTCTGAAATATAAGATTTTGAAATACCTAATTTGTCAGCGAGATCAGATTTGTTTTTAATAAGACCCCTATAAGATAATTCATTAATTAGAGATTTAATAAATTCAGCATTATTCATAAAATTAATCATCAACTACTATTATTATTTCATCAATATAAAAAATAACTTGACATTTCACTATTGGTGAATACTTATCGGTTATCAAAATTGAATTATGATTAAAAAATTAAATATATATTTAAGTGTCAAGAATAAAAAAAAAGATAAGGAGAGCATGACTTATGAGTAATGCCTTAAAGAAATTCGAGACCGAAATATACTCGGGAAAAGAGATCAAAAAAAGAATTATTGATTATGATAATTTAAACCAAAGAAAGCTATCAAGAGTAATGGGAGTGAGTGAACAATTTATGACAAAAGTGTTGAATGAAAGCGTTAATGGAGAACTTTTACGACTTAAAATAACACTTTATTTAAAGCAAATGGCGAATTAGGAGTACAGTTATGATTGAATATAGACCGCATGGAGATCTTATTATTAAAGGATCTTTGCTTCCTATTCATCAGATATGGAAATATTATGATAAATATGAGGTTGTCCATGACATGTTATCTGGCAAAATATGGAGTTATTACTGGGATGATACGACATCAGAAGAGAAAAAAGTAGCTGACTTTCTTAAAGGATCAACGGTTGTATCTGGAAATGTTGTAAAAGATTATTTTAAATTAAAGGAATTTGAGAAAGATAATAACAAATATGAACGATTATTAGAAATTATACGTACATATGATAAGAAATTGGATAATTTGAGTGATATCATACACAATTTATACGTATCTGTAATAAAACTAAACAAGTCACTTAGTGCAAATCCATTTATTGGATTAAAAGACATTTCTGAAGCATTTAAGCTTAACGGAAAGTCATTATATACTATTAGATCGTTACGAAATAAAATTGAGACGAAAAAATTTGGAGAAATCACGGTAGGATATCTGGATATTTTAAATTTGCATATTATCATGATGAAAAAAGGTAAATTTTGGGTTACACCAATTGCTCATTGGGAAAATGAAAGAAGGAAAATTGATTATGATTATCTCATGAAATTGAGATATAAAAACAAAAATGTATATGATGAGAGATTTTCTAAAAAAAAAAATTACAATAAAATTACCGTAAAATAATTTTATTTACTATGTCGTATGATGTCGTATGATGATTTATTTGTTAAAAATGAAACATAAATTAAAGAAATGAAGAAATGTGTTAAGAAATTAAATAAGTGTTTAAATAATTATATAGAAGTGAGTTAGCAATAATAGTGAAAAAACATGAAATTTTGTGATCTTATTCCAATGTCTGATAATGTATATTATGTAAACTTGTAGTTATTTTATTAATCGTTTGAATGGATGTGAATTATAAGTATCCCCTACTTGTTTCTTGACATTTATATAGAGAATTACTTCGTTCATAAAAAATATAATTTTATTCGAGGTTCTCTTGTATGAATAGCATGACTGGCTTTGGTATGGCAGAATACAAAAATGATGATATTTATCTTAGGGTAAGTATTAAATCGTTGAACGATAAATATCTGAATATCAAAACGAAATTTCCTTACGAATTTCCAGAATATTTATCATACAAAATTGAAAAGTATATTCCAGATTTTGTTAATAGAGGTGGAATTTTTTTGATAGTTTCAATTAAGGATAAAAGAAATGATATCTCCACTTTAGAATTTTCTGATCCAAAATTTGAGAAGATATTTTTTAAATTACATGAAATTAAAGAAAAATTTGGTATCGAAGTTAAACTGGCTTTAGCTGATCTTGTAAATCAACAAAAAACTGATTCCTACCCTATTGACCCCTATTATTTATCTGATAAATTTGATGAGTTATTATTTTCTACCTTAAATAAAGCTATTGATAATCTTATCGATGAGAGAAAAAATGAAGGAAATGATCTTGAAGAATTTTTTATTAAAGCAATTAATAAAATTGAAGTATCTTTGAATACTGTAGAACTATCAATACCTGAATATTTAGAAGAACTTAAGATAAAGGTAAAGAATATTTTCAAAGATATTGCAGATGATGAAAAAATCAATTTATCTAAATTTAATGAAGAAAAACTCCTTTCTGAGATTAATTATTATATTGATAAATCTGATATTACAGAAGAACTCGTAAGACTTAAAAGTCATCTTAATAAATTTCGTGAGATAATATCTGTAACTAACCAACCAATAGGTTTATCAATGATATTTATAATTCAGGAAATGCAGCGAGAAATTGCAACAATATCTGCAAAATATCATAATGTTTCCATCTTTTCGGAAGTAATTACTATTAAAGAAGAGATCGAAAAATGTAAGGAACAAGCACTCAATGTCGAATAAAAAACCTATCTATTCATGGACTTCTTTTCCTTTTGCAGAATCTCCTATTTCTTCTGCATTAGTACTCGCTTTTTTTGTACTCGTAGCAGTATTTGTATATTCAATTACATATAAAATATTTTGGGTTCTTCTATCACTTGTTTTTCTTTTCTCTTCATTATTTGCATATTTCGTACCAACAGTGTACAAGTTCTATGATGATCATATCTTTTTTAAAGTTGGTGTTTTTAGTAGGGAGAGGAAATATTCGGAATTCAAATGCTTCTACGCTGACAAAAAAGGAGTAATGCTCAGCACATTCAGCAGACCTCGAGGTCTCGATAGATTTAGAGGACAATCCGTTCGATTTACAAGAAATCAGGATGAAAGAGATGAAATACTTACGTTCTTGGATGAAAAGATAGGGAATAAATTCTAATGAATTATCAGGATCTGTATAAAAAAGTAAAGGATTATATTGAGAAAAACCCTAAACAAGAATATAGAATTCCTAAACTTGGTTCCAAATTTCATCTAAAAAAGAAGCACTACAAAATACTGAAAAAAGTGCTTAGAAATCTACAAAGTGAAGGAATAATAATAAAAAGAAAACGATCCTATACAACTCCCCCATCAAGAAATACACATATTGGCACTTTTGATGCCACAGCGCTTGGAAGAAATTATCCTTTTGGATTTATAGAGACAGAAAGTAGTGATGTAAAAGTATATATTGAAAATACCCTCAACGCCTATCATCAGGATATTGTTGAATTCATCATAGTTAAGGATACAAAACAAGGATCTGTGGGTAAGATTACAAAAGTAATAGAAAGAAATAACACAATTTTTGTTGGATCTTGTTTTCGAACTGAAGGTAAATCCTATTTCGTTTCAGACAATCCGAAGATAGATACAGAAATAGAAGTTATTGCTCCATCAGATTTTAATGAAATAAGAGACAAGAAAGTTGTAATAGAAATTCATGAATGGGGTAATCGTGCAATGCATATCCTTCCACAGGGTAAAGTAAAAGAGTATCTCGGTTCATTAGAAGATCCAAATATTGATTTTCTCTCGATTCTTAAACAATATGCATTGCCAAAGGACTTTTCAGAAAAAGTTATACAAGAAGTAAACTCCCTACCTGCAACAGTGACTAAAGAGGAAATATCCCGTAGAAAAGACTTTAGAGACTTGCTTACCATTACTATTGATCCGAAAACTGCAAAAGATTTTGATGATGCAATCTCGTTTGAGAAAATGAAGAATAATACCTTTAAACTATATATACATATAGCTGATGTATCACATTTTGTGGCCTGTGCTTCCGAACTATTTAGCGATGCCTATGAGCGAGGAACCAGCGTGTATCTTCTTCAGAATGTCATACCTATGCTTCCTTTCAAACTCAGTAATCAATTGTGCAGTTTGCAGCCCGAAGTTGAACGACTAACAATTACTGTTATCATTGATTATGATGAAGAGTATCATACACTTGGTTCGAGTATATATCCCTCAGTAATAAAAAGCGATCAACGTCTTAATTATGAACAGGTCGATATCCTTTTTGAAACAGGTGATAATCATGAGATTCATCCAGACGTTAAGGAAAATCTTTTATTAATGCGTCCTCTTGCCCAGCATCTTACTAAAGAACGATATGCTCGAGGAAGCCTGGATTTTGATCTACCAGATTCAGAATTTGTTTTTGACGAGCAAGGTGCTCCTGTGGATATTCTTCGGACACATCAAACAGAAAGCCATTTACTTATTGAAGAGTTCATGCTTGCTGCAAATGAGTATGTTGCAAAACTCATTGCAAAAAAATGTGATGCAGCAATTTTTCGGATTCATGAACCTCCAAAAATGGAAAAACTATCCGAATTTGCGCATATTGTAAGAGCATATGGTCATGATCTTCCAATCTCGCACAAAGATGCACATGCTGCAATTAAGCATTTTTTAAACTCTTTGAACAATGAAGAACAACACCGAGTGTTTGATTATCTTCTGCTACGAAGTTTGATGAAAGCGAAATATTTCTATCAAAATGTTGGTCACTTCGGCCTTGCCCTGGATTCTTATACCCATTTTACGTCCCCTATTCGCAGATTTCCCGATCTTGTGGTTCATCATCTTGTTAAACAATGTGTATTTGAATGGACAGCAAAGCGTTTCAATCTTGAAGAGATAAAGAATTTTGCTCATCACTCTTCAGAAATGGAGATTCGAGCGATGAATGCAGAAAGAAGTCTGGGACAGCTAAAAAAGAATCGCTTTATGCGCAATAATACGAAACAAATATTTGAAGCACTTATAGTAAATTTTAATAATCAAAACATTTTCGTTGAGTTGACTACTTTTCCCATTGAAGGTTATATTCCGCTGGATACCCTTGGAAAAGATTATTTTGAATTGGATCAGTCCAAATATTATGTCATTGGCAGAAGAAGTAAACAGAGATTTTCTCTTTGCCAGAAAATACCCGTACGAGTAAAGAGAATTATTCACGATATAGAATTTGAGTTGGTACGAGAATGAAAGACAATGAAGATCAAAACACAGGAATTGTAGAACTCTGTAGAGCTCATAGTACTCTACAGTTTGAGGCAATAGCAGAAGTGCTAAGAGAAAACGATATTCCTTATACGTTTAGAAGAAAGGGACTTTCTCTTGGTTCGTTTTTTGAGTATTCTGGCAAAAGAAGTTATATTCAGGTTTTGATTTACGAAGAGGATAAAAAAGAAGCACTGGAGCTTATTGAGCCGATACTTATGACGTTGTAAAAGCATAAACTCTTTAAAATTCTTGTAATGCGTGTATTATACTCGTTCCCAAGTTAACTTGGGAACGAGTAAGGATGGCTTCGGAAACAAGAAAAATATTATCACTCAAGTATACAAATATCTTTAGGCAATGGTGATTCATTGATTTCCCCCACGGTTTTTTAGAACATCCAGATAACCTCTCAGGTTGTTATAATCAATTTTTGTGTAGAGAGAAAGAGGCATTATATTCATTTCGTTTGAGATATAGTCATCCAGCTCTGTTGCTTTTGCTAGGATTCGTCTTGCTTCTATTGGATTGTTCTCGATAAACTCTACTGCCCTATCAATGGTTTTAAGAAATGCTTTCGCAGTTTCCGGATTTTCTTCCAGCCATTTGTCATTAACTGCTCCCACACCGATTGGATTGGGTGAATATTGCATTGCGTAAATTGAGCTGGATATTTCTTTAAAACCATTCTCTACGACACCCAAAGTCAAAGTCGGTTCATATGCAAAGAGTGCATCGATGTGACCATTTGCTAAAAATTGTATATGAACTGCCGGGTCCAATTCAATACAAATAGGCAATGTAAGATCAGGATATTGTTTTTTGAAAATATCTGAAAGGGAATTCTTCGCAGTCGTACCTGGGAAGACTCCAATTTTCTTTCCCGCAAGGTCTTAGAGTTTCACAAGTGGTGAATTTGACTTTACAAGGATCCCGTCATAACCATTTTCGCTCGTAATGTTGCTGATGGAAAATATCTTTGCAGCGTTTGGTGATTTTTCCAGTTGTATGAGAAGTGGAATTATTGAAAGTTCAATTGCTACATCTATGTGTCCTGCAACCAGGTCTTGTGCGATAAGATTACTTGTCATTATCTGCTGTGCCTGAATGTCAAGCCCTTCATCTTTGTAATATCCGATCTCAACAGCCACAAAATGGGAGAAGCTGGAAACCATAGGTAAATACCCCACCTTTATTGCGTTCTTATGAGGTGTCTGAGTGCAGCTCGACAGAACAATTACGAAAAGTACCAGGGGGCAAGTAATGTAATTTTGATTTTCATTTTATGAATCTCCTGTCTCCTATATATACTGACCAAATAAATGATCTGAATTATTGTATTGTCAAATATGATTGTCATTTAACTCGTTCACAAGTTAAATTTAGGAACGATGGAAAATTGGCTATCCACGATGCAAGCATTGAGAAATTCTTTAGATTAAAAAACCTATTCCTCTTTCTTCTTTATAAGTTCTTCTTCCAGATTTTTGGGCAAAGGTTTATATGAACTGAATTCCATCGTAAAATCTGCTTTCCCTTATGTGACAGAACGGAAATCGGTAGCAAGACCAAAGGTTTCGGAGAGAGGCATCTCCGAATCGATACGTGTAAAATGTTCATCGATGATTGTATCTAATACAGTTCCTCTATTTTGATTGATGATCGTCATAATATTACCACGAAATTCCGATGGAGTTTCCACAGAAACCTTCATTACCGGTTCAAGAATGATCGGTTTGGCTTTATGATAATTCTCTCTAAAGGCCGATCTTGTGGCTATTTCAAAAGCAAGTGGTGAGGAATCGACTTCATGAAAATCACCATCATCTAAGGTCATCTTTACACCCACTATCGGAAATCCAGCTAGTTCTCCTTTTTCCAGTGAAGAAAGAAATCCTTTTTCACAGCCAGGTATGAATTGGCTGGGAATATGACCACCTCGCACTTTGTCCACAAAGATACTTTCATCTTTTCCGGAGTGTGTTAAAATACCTTTCATACGTGCAAATTGGCCATGACCCCCCGTCTGCTTTTTATGAATATAATCAAATTCAACGGCCTTTGTAAGAGTTTCCCGATAGGAAACCTGGGGCGTAGTAATTTCTATATTTACCCCATATTCTCTCTTTATTCTTTCTATATAGATATGTAGGTGGAGTTCGCCCATTCCATATATAATTGTTTCATTTGTTTCTTCATCAGCATTTACCTTGAAAGTAGGATCTTCTTTTGTAAATCTGGATAATGCTTTTGCGAGCTTCTCTTGATCCTTGTTATCTGTAATTCCCAAAGCAAGAGAGATAATTGGTTTTGGGATGTATGACTGACGCATGGTGAGAAAATTATTTCCACTATTGAAGGTATCGCCCAGAGCGCAGTCTACGCCAAACAAAGCGACAATGTCCCCAGCGCTTGCACTGGTAATATCTTCCATAGTATCGGCATGGATTTTCACCAGGCGGCCTGCTTTGATTTTATTCCCTGTTCGGGCGTTAAGTATATTTGTGCCTTTGGTTATTGTGCCCTGATAGATCCGTATATAGGTAAGTTGCCCATATTGCTGGTTTTCCAGCTTGAAAGCCAGCGCAACAACCGGAAGATCTGGATTTGATTCAAGTGTTATGTTTCTCATGTCATCATTTTTATCATGAGCTATGTTTGTTCGTTCGGTTGGATCGGGAAGATAGCGTACAACAGCATCGAGTAGCAATTGAACCCCTTTGTTTTTGTAAGCGGAGCCAATAAATACTGGCGTTAACTGCAAAGAAATGGTAGCCTTTCTAACTGCCTTATAGATCATATCTTCGGTTTCATTGCCATCAAGAAACGCTTCTGCCAGTTCGTCACTGAACATGGAAATAGCATCGATCATAATCTCGCGCATTTCTTCGGTTTTTGCACGATATTCTTTCGGAATTTCTTTCTCTATGACCTGTTCACCATTAGGACCGGTAAAGTATCTAGCTTTACGTGTAACAAGATCGATTATACCTACAAAATTTTCTTCCAAACCAATTGGGATCTGCATGAGAACTGCATTATGGTCCAATTTCTCACGAAGCTGATCCTTTATTTTTTCTGGATCTGCACCAACTCTATCCAGCTTGTTGATGAATGCAATATGAGGAACCTTATAGCGTTTCAATTGCCTGTCCACTGTAATAGATTGGGACTGAACACCACTCACACCACAGAGTACGAGTATTGCTCCATCCAGCACTCGAAGCGCATTTTCTACTTCGATCGTAAAATCAACATGTCCAGGTGTATCGATTACATTGAGATTATAATTTTTCCATCTTACATTTGTTGCAGCAGATGCGATCGTGATGCCACGTTCTTTTTCCAGTTCCATGGAATCCATAGTTGCACCAACACCATCTTTTCCACGCACTTCACCGATCCTGTATATTTTATTACAGTAATACAAAATTCGTTCTGTTAACGTTGTTTTGCCCGAATCTATGTGTGCACTTATACCGATATTTCTAAATTTTTTTATATCCATTAACTTTCCTTAAGATTTAAAATTATAGGGAGTGTTCATCTAACACTATTTGAAAGATACCTTAGGTTTGAATTGTACCTAAATCTTATAACCCATTTAAGGTTACAATCCCATTCTTAAGTCACTGAGTTTCAAGGATTGTAGTTCCACCGCAGCACATTGTTATAAATGATGTCCAGTTTTTCAAAAACAACACAGTTGTTTTACTCCAAAATTACTTCTCCTTCATTATTGGACATTCCTTACTGCTGGATACCTGTCATGGCGAATCCCGATCTATCGGGAGAAGACGGATTGGATATTCACTCCTCCACTTCATGCACCACCCACACATTCGGCTCGATATATTCTCCTCTATTTTCAGCAAGATCGATAGTAATAGGATTAAGCGCACCATTTACAATATAGCTTTCTGACTGAAAAAAATATAAATCCGTCCATGTTTCCCATTCTTTGATCGTACCCGGAATATACATTGCACGATGGCAGCTATTTACTATTTTGCCACCGCATTTTGTATGAACTCGCAGCCACGGATCGAAGGGCTGTCCATCGTTCCGTTTCCAGGTTAAGTAATCATCCATTGTGATAAGTGGATATGAAGATTTCAAACTTGGACGTACTGGAATTGTAAGGTAAGAAAATCCATGTTCGCGAGTCATCCGCTTTAATTCCTGTATGATAAGTGAACTCAATCCCATTCCCTGAGCTTCCCTTTTAAAAGCGATCTGTAAAACATTCAGCATGTTTGGTGTGACATTATTCTCATGATCTTCGATACCTTTTTTCAATATCCAATCCCATCCTTCATCCGGTAATGCTCCGATTTCATAATCCCAACGAAAAGGAATGCTATTGGCGATATCGAGTATCTGATTATCTTCCATTAAGAGTATCTGATACTGAGAGAAGTATTCAAAGAGTAGATCCCAATATGTATTTGCAACCGGATCGTGCATCATAAATTCCGGCCAAAGATGTTTGGTGATCTCGTACTGTTTGTGTTGTTGATCTGGTATGTTACTGATGAATGCAGGTTTTATCATTATTCAAATTAAAACATTCCCAAAGAGGGCTTTGGGAACAAGATAGAATAATTACATCATATTTAAATATTATATATAAATTTCAGATAATAAAGGAGTGTATTGTAGTAATTCCTATCTAACTGGAGTTGATGATAGATACAAACTACTTAAATAACCTGTTACATATTTATACGTACTAGAATTAGGTTCAAATAATCGAAACATTATTCTTTTCCATGATGGATTATCTGTTTCTATTGCCTTAACACTTTCCCCATAGGACAAGGTTGTTATAATTGAGTATTCTGTGGATGGACCACTTCTTACATTGAGTGCATTTTTTGCAATAACATAACATGTTTCATAACTTACATTTGAGGATGTATTCTTAGAATAATAATTGCTTATATATGTATCAGGATTACCTGTAGCTGTTTTACCTGTATAAGGATTTGTGTTTCCAGGATAACTCCAATTATTGTAAGGATTTCCATCAGGTGCAGAACGGTAATGACCTCGAACAATTGTACCATCATTTCTGTAATATCCATCAACCCAAATATCGTTGGAATATAGATTGCTATCTTTATTGTAATAATTTTTTATGTATGTATCAGGATTACCTATAGCTGTTTTACCTGTATAAGGATTTGTATTTCCAGGATAACTCCAATTATTATAGGGATTCCCGTCAGGTAATGATCTATAATGTGACTTAACATATGTTCCATCTTTTCTAAAATAACCTTTTACTTTAACTTGTGCATCTAAAGTGAAAATTATAAAAAAAGATAACAAAATCGTTAAAATTATTTTCAAGTTTTCAACTTTAAGTCTTTTTATTTGAGGTTGAATAATTTTGTTGTTCATAGATTCTTACCTCATTTTTAATGAAGGATAATATTAAAATGATTATTTGTCAATTATATTTATAAAACAAACAACTAATTAATCTGATTTATTGTTTTCTAAAAAAATTTTATTTAATTATATCATTTCCCAAAGAGGACTTTGGAAACGAGTTAATAACTATGTTTTGAATTATTCATCACATACTATGGATCGACATTTTCTCCAGATCTTCAATGGATTCCGCAACAGCTTCGGATAGCGTTGGATGCGCATACACAACTTTCAATGCTTCTTCAATCGTCATTTCTGAATGCACAATGATACCACCTTCGGCAATGAGTTCAGTAGCTTGTGGTCCGAGAATGTGCATACCGACTATTTTCTTAGTTGCAGACTCAGCGATTGTCTTAACAAATCCATATGTTGATCCTAATCCAAGTGCTTTACCATTTGCTGAAAAAGGAAATTTTCCAATTAGTATATCGTTATATTTTTTACGCGCTTGTACTTCTGTAAGACCAACAGAACCGATTTCGGGATTAGTAAAAGTACATCTTGGGATGTTTTCATAGTGAATAACATCTGGAGTAAATTCTTTATGTTCGACTCGATTTTTAATTATATTTGCAGTAACAAGACCTTGTTTGCTAGCAGTATGTGCAAGCAGCATTTTCCCTGTTACATCCCCTATTGCAAAGATATTGTGCTCGTTTGTTTCCATCGAATCATTAATCAGAATTGCATCTTTTTCTTTTGATAGATCAAAATTTTTACATGCCAAATCAAAAACAGGTACACGACCCACGCTTAATAGTATCTTGTCAGAAGTAAGTTCTTTCCCGTTAGATAAGGCTGCTTTGATCTCTTCAGCAACTCGTTGCCAGCTTTTTAGCCCTGCATCAAGATGTACTTTGACGCCCTTCTTTTTCATTACCATTGCCAGCCGTTTTGAGATATCTTCATCTTCTGTGCTTACAAGTCGCGGGAGAAATTCAACGATCTGAACTTCTACACCGAGTTGAGAGAAAATTGAAGCAAACTCACAGCCAATAACTCCCCCACCAACCACTATTAATCGATCAGGCAAGGTTTCCGTTTTCAGGATATCTTTCGAAGAAAGAATATATTCTCCATCTATTTTACACGAAGGAAGCTCCTTCGGTTGCGAACCAGTTGCAATGATTACATAATGTGCATCATATAGGCCGTTTGCCGTTGATAGTTGATATCCATTCCCAACTTCTGCTATTGCTACAACTTCATCAATTATCACTGGTATCTGTCGCTTCTTAAATAGGAATTCCAATCCTGAGACCAACTTCTCTACGACTTGGTTCTTTCGCTCGAAAATCTTTGAGTAATCAAATGATGGATTTTCAACTGATAATCCAAATTCCTCAACTTGATGAAGCTCATTATATAGATCAGAAACTTTTACAAGGGTTTTGGTTGGGATACATCCCCAATTTAAACATACTCCTCCCAAACGTTCTTTTTCAAAAACAATTGTATCAATGCCATATTGCTGTAGACGTATGGCTGCAGCATACCCACCTGGTCCCCCACCGATTATTGCGACTGTATGTTTTTCCATTCCACCTCTATGAATTTTTCATGTAATTCTGTGCATATTGTACATAGTGCTCAGCTGATGCTTTTATCATCTGATACTGATGATCAGTAACCGGCTTTTTTATTAAAGCAGGAGAGCCAATTATCAGAGACCGTGGAGGTGCTGTAAAATCTGCAAGTACAATAGCCCCAGCGCCAACAATCGAACCTTGTCCAATCACTGCGCCATCCCAGATTATTGCTCCACTCCCAATAAGACAATTGTCCTCAATTGTACATCCATGTAGAATAACGTTATGACCTACTGTCACATTACTTCCGATATTTAATGGGGCAGTAGTTGTAGTTACATGCAGCACCGAATTGTCCTGAATATTAGTATTTTCCCCGATTTTTATATAATTTACATCTCCCCGAACAACTGCATTGAACCATATACTTACATTATCATTAAGCGTTACGTCTGCAATTACTTTTGCTCCTTCAGCGATAAAAACATTCTTTCCGATCGTAGGCTTTTTACTGAGATAAGTGAGAATCATTTATTTGTTTCCTTTTATTTTTCCAAAGGCATATCCACCTTGATGCATCAGTTCTTCAAATCTACTGTCATCGATAGGAATGGAAAGTAATTGTTCTAATGCTTCATCCTTGTGTTGCCATGCATATTTAACTTCGCCCACGAATATCGTATGATCTCCGCCTCCTACCTGAGTAATTATTTTACATTCAAAATTCGCAACAGCATCAGAAAGGAGAGGTATTTCTGTAAGTTTTCCTCTTTGAGTTTTAATATTAAATTCTGATATCTTATCGACATCCCTTCCTGATTGCAAACCACATTGCATGGTTTCTTTTACCATTATAATAGATGGGATTGCGAGAACAAAATGACGATTTTGTTGAAGTATCTCATGTGAATATCTTGTGAATCCAACAGAAATCGCAAACATAGGCGGGGTTATCGATGTTCTCATGAACCATCCAAGGGTTATAATATTTGCAAGTCCTTGTTCTGTCTTTGCTACTACAAGAGCAAGACGTGAAGGTCTGCTCATACGACCGACAGCCTCATTATATTTGCATTGTATCATAAAAGTCCTTTTTTCTTTCTGATAAATAGTTCTGTAATTATCAATAACAGCGCAAGTATGGGCACATACCATTTTCTCCAGAGTTCAATCTCTTTTACTATGCTGATTTTCTGGTATTCTCTGGGAACATCATCGAGGTTAGAAGCAAGTGCATTTTCTTCAGCAATGATTCTCCCACCTGTTTTTGACGCAATATACTCCAGATATGCTGTTTGGATGCCGTGAGAACTTTGTTCCAAAGTTCGTTCTTCAATGAGAAATTCACCTTCATCATTATATTTATACTTTCCCAATGATGTTTCAGCATAATAGGAATATTTTCCTGGTTGTAAATCAAGAATTTCAGTTGTATAGGCATTATCCTCTTCATGAAGAAATTTTTCTATATATATTGAATCATTCTTAGCTATGATAAGTTTGATATCCTGAGCATGAACTATATTCATTTTTTCATCATAAAGTTGAGCAGAAAATTCTACAGCTTCGCCTTCCGTATAATCCATTTTATCAGGTAAGCAAATAAATCTCTTTGAGATATCTGTATTTAATAACCATTGCCCGACATTCAAGATAAAATTATCAAACCAAGGGTTATTAGATTTTTCCCACATTTTCCATCGATAAAAATCATATCCTGAAAATTGTAAGACATTCCCTTTCGAATAAAAGGAAAAAACAATAACAGGATTTGTAGAAATGATATCAGCCTGAGCGATAATCTCTGTTTGTGGCTTTGAATCATAAAAATAGGTGGTAATAGGAGGCAGGGAACGCCAAAATGATGTAAGAGATTCATCCGATTTAATCATAAATGTTTGATAATTTTCCATTAATGACGTAGGAAGAATTGTCGTTTGCACCACTTCATTATACCTGGTAGATTTCAAGGGGAGAAATTTACTCAATTCACTATCAATTTTTCCAAGATACAATACATTTCCTCCACGTGCAACAAATCTTTCAATAGCTTTTATCGTTTCTCTTTGAAAATTAAAATTATCTGAATTGTGTAAGATCAGAATATCTGTCTCGTTAATTTTTTCAGGAAGCTTCACTTGCCTATTGTCTGAATAATATCCATCTTTTCTTTGCTCTATCAGAGTCGTCTGGAATCTATCATTTTTCAACAAAGCCCTATTTATAAATGTTATATCCCAATTTAATGATGAAGATATGAGGGTAAATAGTGCTTTATTTTTTACCACATTTACCAAGAACTCTTTTCTATTATTGTCTGTTGAATATTCCTCTTTATCTTGTAGTGTTACCTGAGCGACAAGCTTTTGATATCCAAGTTCATAGGGAGTGAATGTAACGGTAAAATCTCTTCTATTTTCAGAACCCATAAATTGTTTTTCTGCAATCAATCGATTATCTTTATCCTTAATTGATAATTGAAAAAGACTTTCCTCAGGAATTCCTGAAATCTTACAAGCAATTTCTGTTTCGGTGTTCAAGAATAAAGGATTATTTACCTGTACATCATTAAGCACGACGTCATGTAATTCAACTTCCTGTCCTAAGATAACAGGAAAAACTGGGAAATCTATATTCTCAAGATAGGTGTAGGTAGTATTATTATGCTGCAACCCATCAGAAATAAGTATCACGTCAGTTATATTATCATCTTGTTTGCTATCATTCAGCTCTTTTAAAGCCAGGAATATATCAGTGGTGGTTGAATCTTTTTGTAATCCGTTACTAAAAGTAATATCTTCAAAATTTATATTCTGTTTATTAAAATATTCAGATATTGCATCCATCCATCGTTTTGATGATTGTGATTTAATCTGATTATCATTGAGCGGTTGGGCCATGCTTGCACTTGAGTCAATCAAAATAATTGTATGTGGGGGTACCTTTTTGGATCGAGAAAAATGGAGTGATGGATTAAATATCAAGAGTATAACAAGAGCAAAGAATAGAAATCTGAGAACTCCAAGAAATATTTTCAGTTTAGTATGTATTGGTGGATTTGTAGATTTATAATAAAAAAGGATAAATATGCCAGATAGTATAATTAGAATTATTGCAAGGAAGTTCATTTTTTTCTTTTATTCTCAAATTTTTTTAGAAGGTTTCGTGCTGCTCTTTGTTCAGCGATTTTTTTTGATTTCCCACTTCCTCTCGATGAGTATCGTTTTCCTATCGAAACTTTGGTATAAAATTTTTTTTGATGCTCCGGTCCTGTTTCTTTTATTATTTCATACAAAGGATTTTCCCCGAACTTAGTGTGAGATAACTCTTGAAGTTTACTTTTATAATTCTGTAAATCTTTGTGTGCCATTAATTCATCCAGATTGGATAGAATGATGTTCTTGATGACATATTTTGCTTCCTGGTAAGAACTATCAAGGAAAATTGCTCCAAATAGAGATTCCATTGTATCAGCAGTGAGAGATGATCTTTTTTTTTGGCTGAGATTTATTTCATCCTCTTTCACAAGTATATATTTTGCAAGCATAATTTCATTCGCTTTTTTATTCAGATAGACTTTACTAATTATCTTTGATCGTTTTTTTGTAAGAAATCCTTCATCCTTGTTATGAAAAGAGTGATAAAGATATTCTGTCATAGCTAATTCAAGAACAGAATCACCAAGAAATTCTAATCTTTCAGCAAGAGAACAATCACGATCTTGGTCGTATATTGACTTGTGAATCAATGCTGCTTCTAGGAGTTTCCTATCTTTGAAAAAGTAGTTGATCTTTTTTTCTAGATATGCTAGTGAATTTCTCCAGCTATTAATTTTTTTTGAGTCAACTTGAGGATGAATAACAATCTCATAATACTCATTCATCATATCGCTTGAAAACCAGTGTCGCATTGTGACCACCGAATCCAAAAGAGTTTGAGATGGCATATTCGATTTGCAAAGGAACTGTTCCTTTCGGGTTATAATCCAGGTCGCATTCTGGGTCGGGATGTGTGAGGTTAATGGTGGGATGAATTTTTTGATCCTGAATGGATTTTATTACTATGATAGATTCCAGAGCACCTGCAGCGCCAAGTCCGTGTCCAAGCATTGATTTACTCGAATTGATTTTCAAATCATATGCGTAGTCACCAAAAACCGTTTTGATCGCCTTAGTTTCTCCCTTATCATTAAGAGGAGTGGATGTGCCGTGAGCATTGATATATTGGACATCTTTGGGAGAAATACCAGCATCAGAAAGTGCATTACGCATCGAGTGTGCTCCACCTTCACCGCCCGGGGCAGGCATAGTGATATGGAATGCGTCACAGGTTGCTCCATAACCGACCATTTCTCCGTATATTGTTGCTCCTCGAGCTTTAGCATGCTCATATTCTTCCAATATAAGGGATGCGGCACCTTCGGCGAGGACAAATCCATCCCGCTCTTTGTCAAAGGGTCGACTGGCTTGTTCCGGAGCATCATTACGTGTGGATAATGCACGCATGACAGAAAAGCCGGAGAGAGTAAACCTAGTCACAGCTGCTTCCGAGCCAACCGCGATCACTGCATCTGCAGCCCCATATTTGATTGCTCTGTATGATTCTCCTATAGCATTTGCACTTGACGTGCATGCTGAAGTTACATTGAAATTGATGCAACGTGCATTGTATTTGATTGCGATTCTTCCTGCTGCAATATTCGATATCATCATAGGTATGAAGAAGGGACTTATTCTTTTAGGACCACGTTCAAGAAAGATTTGCATTTGATGCTCAAAAGTTTGTATTCCGCCTATACCTGTTCCTGAAATTACGCCTAATTTATCTGAATCAACTTGTCCTTCAATACCGGAACATTCCATCGCTTGAGTAGCAGAAGCTATAGAAAGATGGCAGTAACGGTCCATTCTTCTTGCTTCTTTGAGATCGATATAATCCAAAGGATCGAAGTTATTGACCTGACCTGCGATCTTCGATGGAACATCTTCAACGTCAATACCTTCTGCAAGAGCAATGCCCGATTTTCCTTCGCAGAGTTTTTTCCATGTAGCATTAACGTTTAAACCGAGAGGATTAATTGTACCGATACCAGTGACAACTACTCTTTTCAATTTCATCAGAAAGTGTCCTTTCTTTGTAGGATGAATATACCCCACACACTTTTTAGTATGTGGGGTTATGGATTATTCAGCTAATTTCTTTTCTAGATATTCAAGTGCTGTGCCGACAGTCGTGAGTTTTTCTGCATCTTCATCAGGAATTTCAATATCGAATTCTTCTTCGAAGTTCATGATCAATTCAACAGTATCAAGAGAGTCTGCGCCAAGATCCTCTATAAAGCGTGCTTCCAGTGTAATTTCGTCTTCTGTTGCACCCAGTTGAGTGGCGATGATGCTTTTCACTTTTTCTTTGATGCTTTCATCCATTGTCTTCTCCTTTAATTTAGGTTTCGGTTTATATCATTCCACCATCTATTATTATTGTTTGTCCAGTTATATAATCTGCTTGATCGCTGCATAAAAATGTAACTAATTTAGCAACATCATCAAGAGTTCCAAATCTTTTCAATGGTATATTCTCAAGATATTTTTTTTGAATTTCTTCGGATAATTTATCTGTCATCTCGCTTTTAATAAAACCAGGAGCGACAGCATTTACATTTATATTGCGTGCTGCTAATTCCTTTGCCACAGATTTTGTAAAAGCAATTATTCCACCTTTAGTTGCTGCGTAATTTGCCTGACCATAGTTACCAATAAAACCAATTACTGATGAAAGATTCACAATTTTGCCGGAACGCTGTATCATCATATATTTTGCTGCTTTTTGTGTGCAAATAAAGGTGCCAGTAAGGTTTACGTTCATGACTTTCTGCCAATCCGTGAGGTTCATTCTTATGAGAAGTGTATCAGCAGTGATACCAGCATTATTTACAAGAATATCGAGAGATCCAAAACGGTCATAAGCATCTTTCATAAGAGACGAAACTGCTTCTTCTGAGGTGATATCGCATTGTGATCCCACTGCTTTGTAGCCGTTTGATGTGAATTCGCTTACTGTATCCTGTATAGCTTCTTCAAGAATATCAACAATAATGACATGAGCACTTTTTTCAGCTAGATGCGCTGCAATACTCTTACCTATTCCCCGGGCACTACCTGTGATGAGTGCAACTTTGTCTTTAAAGAAATTCATGTAGAAGCTCCTTACAGGGCTTTCAATGCAGTGAGAACTTTTTCTGCATCTTCCAGAGTATTAATATAATATCGCTGGATATCTCGGTTGATCGCTTTAATCATTCCAGATACAACTTGACCTGGACCAAATTCAACAAAAGTATCAATACCATTTTCAATCATATATTCAACCGATTTGACCCACTGAACAGGAGAAATAATTTGTTGTGTTAAATTGTCAATAATTTCTGATTTTTTGCTTTCGGGTTTGGCAGTAAAATTTGCAATGACTGGAATAGTAGTATCAGAAAAGTCAACTTGCAGCATTTCTTTGCGCAGCCATTCAGAAGATTTCTGAATAAGGGGGGAATGAAAAGCACCACCCACAACAAGCTCGACGATCCTTTTTGCACCAGCATGTTTGCATTGTTCCATTGCAAGCTCAACAGCTTTTTCCTCTCCGCTGATCACAGTTTGAACTGGCGTGTTGAAATTTGCAGCGACGACCACACCATCTGTATGTCTACAGATATTATTAATAGTGATACCATCCAGTCCTAGAATAGCAGCCATCTTATAAGGAGTTCCCTGATTTGCTTCGATCATGAATGTACCGCGTTTATGAACCAGATACAGGGCATCTTGCCAGTCCAGTGCACTGGAGACTACCAATGCAGAAAATTCTCCAAGAGAGTGCCCTGCAGTGTAAGCAGTTTTTAGGTCAATATGGTGTTTAAAATATTCATAGGCAACGATGCTGTGCAGCAAAATCGCTGGTTGAGTATACTTGGTTTGTTTGAGTTTTTCGATGGGACCGTCAAACATGATTCTGGTTAGATCAAAACCAAGTTTTTCATTGGCTTCATCAAAAAAATGGCAGTATTCTGGTAGATCATAAAAATCTTTTGCCATACCCACATATTGAGCGCCCTGCCCTGGAAAAACGAAGGCGAAATTCTTTTTATACATCAATACCTCAAAAGGACGCTACCCCAGGTCAGTCCAGCACCAAAAGCATCAAGGACAATAAGATCACCACGACGAATTCGACCGTCCTGAACAGCTTCTGCAAAAGCAAGTGGAATACTTGCTGCAGATGTATTTCCATATTTCTCGATATTAATTATTACCTGCTGAGGAAGGAGTCTCAACCGTTTGGCAGTTGCATCAATAATACGGAGATTTGCTTGATGAGGAACGAGCCAATCTAGATCTTCACCAGTAAAGCCATTTCTACTTAGTATAACATCTGCTGCATCGCCCATGGATTTCACAGCGATTTTAAATATTTTATTTCCTTCCATATAGACAGTATGAAGGTTTTGTTCTACAGTTTCTTTTGATGCAGGATGGCGAGAACCGCCTGCTTGTTGAATGAGAAGATTGCCGTATTTGCCATCTGCTGAGATATAAGTATCTATCACTTCCGAGATCTCGCCTTTATTAGCTCTTGTGAGAATTGCAACTCCTGCTCCATCACCAAATAGTACACACGTTCCCCTGTCTTTCCAATTGGTGATCTTGGTAAGGAGTTCTACTCCAGCTACAAGCACATTATGAGCAAACCCAGTCTCTAAAAGCTGTTTGGCAATTGTTATCGCATAAATAAAACCTGAACAACCAGCAGAGATATCAAAAGCAGGACATCCATGAATGCCAAGTTTACTTTGCACGATACATGCAGTAGATGGGAAAGGATGGTCCCCAGTTACCGTGGCTATTATAATCAGATCGATATCACGAGCTTTGATGGAAGTTTTTTTCAATGCTTTCTCCGCAGCCTCAAATACAAGATCTGACGCAGCAGTATTCTCATCAGAAATTCTACGTTCTACCATGCCGGTACGAGTTCTGATCCATTCATCAGAGGTATCAACAATCTTCTCGAGATCTGCGTTAGTTAGAATTTTTTTTGGAACTGCCTTGGCAATGCTTTCTATTTTGACTCTATATTCACCCATGGGTTACTTCCACTTTGTTCTTGAAATACTCTTTGATATGAGTAAGAAATTGTGATTTTTTTGAAAAACTCGCGAATTTTATTGCATTAGATATCGCCTTTGCATTTGATCTTCCATGAGCTATGATAGTAATCTCATTTACCCCAAGTAGAAATCCACCACCATATTCAGAATAATCGAGTTTCCTTTTCAAATGTCTATACGCTGGATAAGATAATATAGCACCTATTTTTGCGATCCAGTCATTTTCGAATTCCTTCTTAAGTATTTCAAAAAGAGAAAAGGCAACCCCTTCCACAGTTTTTAACATAATATTACCAATAAATCCATCAGATATAACAACATCCGCGGTACCTTTAAGAACATCTTTACCTTCAATATTACCGATAAAGTTTATTGCTTTGAGATTCTGTAGTTTTGCATGTGCTTCAATAGTAACTTCATTCCCTTTTTTACTCTCTTCTCCAATATTTATTAAAGCTATTCGAGGATTTTTTTTCTTTTGAAAGTATGCTGAGTAAATACTTCCCATCTCAGCAAATTGAATAAGATTGTCTGCCGAACAATCAACATTTGCACCTACATCCAATAATATTTCAGGCTCTTTCATTGTGGGAAGTGAGATTGCAAGTGCTGGTCTTTGAACTCCTTTTATTCTTCCAAAATAGAGAAGGGATGCAGCCATTACTGCTCCAGTAGAACCTGCACTTACCAATGCGTCAGCCTTGCCATCTTTCACTAGATGCAAGGCTATCATCAATGATGAGTTCGGTTTGTTTCTAAATTCTCTTACAGGTTTTTCCGAAGGATCAATTACTTCAGTTGCATCTATTACGTCAATCAATTTTTTTTGATAATAATATTTTTCGAGAGCCCTTGTTAGTAAGTTTTTATTTCCCACCAAAAAAACTTTGGAGCAACATTTATTATTGACTGCTAATACTGCTCCCTCGACTTCTGGGAACGGAGCTTTATCGCTTCCGAATGCATCTACTGCAATTCTCATAAATTATTCAGAAACGGTTATTACTTTCTTACCCCTATAAAATCCACAATGTGGGCATGCATAATGAGAACGCTTGGTTTCACCACAATTAGAACATGTTACCAAGGGTTCTACTTTTGCTTTATAATGAGTTCGACGCTTTCTACCTTTTGATTTTGATCTCTTCTGTTTAGGTACTATTGGCATAGAGAACCTCCGTATTACTTACACATATAAGTGTCTTTATTTATATGAGTTTACGAAATTTTAGGGATGGAAAATTGTGTCAAGTTTAACAAGATTCATCATGAGAAATGAATAGCATCGATTTACAAAGTCTTGAAATAAATGAGAGAGTTTAGTTTCCTACTGATGAAACGAGCCCAAAATTCTGCTTTGGAGCTTTACTTTCTTGCTCGACATCACGAAACTTTTGAAGATTTCTTTCGCAGCTTTATTCCCCTTATCATTATCATAGTAGAGTTCTGCAAGTGGTTCTGCTTTTTCTACTTTATCTCCCACTGTCTTTAGTAGTTGTAGTCCAGAAGCATGATCGAGATCATCTTCAATTTTCTTGCGTCCAGCTTTCACATCAATAAGCGCATAGCCAATGTCTCTGCTTAATATCTTCTTAATGAAACCAGATTTCCTCGCTTTTATAATTTTCTTGTGTTTTGATTGTGGAAGTATCGAGTAATCATCAATTATTGCAGGATCTCCATGCTGCAGCTCGATAAATTTCCTGAAGCTTTCTAAAGCATTTCCAGTAGAAATGGCTTCATCAATCAGATCCGTAGCTTGATTTCTATTTTTTGCAATAGTTGCAAGTAATAGCATATCTTCGACCAATTGATAAGTAACCTCTTTCAGGTCTGGTGGCATATTCCCTTTTAAAAACTCAATTGATTCAATTACTTCAAGACTGTTACCTATACACATTCCAAGAGGTGTGTCCATATCAGTATAGTTGATTCGGATATTTATATCGAATTTCTCTGCAACAAATGCTAACATGTATGCCAGTTCCTCAGCGCGTTTCATCGAACCAATAAATGCACCATGCCCCACTTTGAGGTCTATCACCAGACCATCTATACCTGAGGCGATCTTTTTGCTCAAAATACTCGCTGTAATAAGCGGAATGCTTTCTACAGTACCTGTAACGTCACGCAGTGCATAAATTTTTTTATCCGCGGGAACAATATTATTTGATTGACCAATAATCGCGAAACCATTCATTTTTATAATTTCCTTGAATCGATCGATTGAAATCTGAGTAGTGAAACCGGGAATCGATTCAAGTTTATCGAGTGTGCCCCCGGTATGACCTAATCCTCGACCAGAGATCATGGGGACTTTTATCCCACACGCAGCAGCAATCGGGGCAAGGATCAATGATATCTTATCTCCCACCCCGCCAGTGCTGTGTTTATCTATATATTTCTCGCTATGATCCTCAAAGGTAATTGATATTCCCGATTTAATATATTCATCGGTAAGCCAGAAAACTTCCTCATTATCCATACCATTGAGAAGGATCGCCATGAGCATCGCAGCCATCTGATAGTCAGCAATTTTACCATCCTTTATATATTCTGAAATGAAATAGTGAATTTCTTTCTGTGTAAGAGAATTTTTATCTCTTTTTTTTATAATTATCTGGGAGGGGTTCATACTTATTTAGTGATCAGAAATTCCATTACCTCATTATTATAGAAGATCTTGAGTATAGCTTGTTTCTTGAAATTCACTCTCTCAAAGAACAGGTAGCCACTTTCCCGTGCTTGTGGACGGATCGGTTCGAACTGAAAAGCTTTTAGCATGATATTTCTAATCCCTTCAAGCCGTATTTCATATTCCTCTTTAAGATCTTCCTTATTCTCATCAACGAAGTTTATAAAGTAGTTGAGATCAAAGTATTGATTATCACCATACATGATCTTTACCACCTGTTGAGGTTCAAAAATAGCATACTGCTCGCCTTGATCATCAAGAAGTGCAAATGAACTTTTGGAAACATCCATCATCGTATTTGTCTTATTAAGCAATATCACATGAAAAATCATAAAATAGGTTTCAAGATTGGAAGGAGGATCATTCCAGCTTGCCGGCTCAATAGCAATATCGTAATCCTTTTGTGTTATAACTGCGTAGGATTCCTGAATCTTGACATTATGAGTTTTTATTGGTATGATCTTTGGAGCACATGCACCAATAAGAAGCATGAAACAACAAAGAATCCAGACTTTATTCATTTTACTCTTCGTCTTGTACTTCAGTATCTTCGCTAATGTCGATGTCTTCTCCGTTAAGATTTTCACTCAGTTCTTCATCAATTACAATTTCTTCTTCTTCATGTGCCACACGTGCGACATCAGTAACCTTATCTCCTTCGTTAAGCGTGATGAGCCGCATTCCTTGCGTATTCCTGCTGATCACAGAGATGCTTCCCACATGCTGACGAATTACTCTGCCTGAATTGGTAATGATAATAAGATCATCATCATCAACGACTTCTTTCACACTTACCAGATTGCCATTTCGGGCAGTTGTCTTCATGGTGATCACCCCCATGCTGCCTCGTTTAGTTACACGGTAATCTCCTATAGGTGTGCGTTTTCCGTAACCATTCTCACTAATAGAGAGCAATGTTCCTTCACGCTTGACCACAACCATTGATACTACTTTATCATCACCACGCAAACGGATACCGATCACCCCTTGGGAATTCCTGCCTTGAGGTTTTACATCAGTTTCATGAAATCTGTTACTGAAACCTTTATTAGTAGCAAGAATAATGTCGTTCGTACCCTCGGTGACCCTTGCGTCGATCAGTTCATCACCTTCAATGAGTTTGATTGCAATGATGCCACCAACGCGAGGATGTGAATAAGCAGCAAGCTCTGTCTTCTTGATAATTCCGTTCTTAGTTACGATAGTGACAAAATGGGGTAACTCAAAATCTCGAGCTGTTACATATGCTTGAATATGTTCTTCACGCTCCAACTGTAGCAGGTTCACGATAGCTTTTCCACGGGCTAACCTTCCGACCTTTGGTATTCTATGTACTTTGAGCCAATGGCATTTACCAAGGTCTGTAAAGAAGAGAATATAGGCATGAGTGGAAGCAACAAAGATGCTTTCAATAAAATCTTCTTCCTTAAGATTGGTGCCGGTAAGCCCTTTTCCACCGCGCTGCTGTTTTCTATAAGTTCTTATAGGAAGGCGTTTTATGTAACCCTCATGAGAAATAGTTACGACCATTTCTTCATCTGCGATCATATCCTCAGTTTCAATGTCAGCTGAGCCTTCGAGAATTGCAGAACGTCTATCATCCTGATATCGATCCTTAATATCCATCAACTCATCTTTTATTATCCCCATTCTCTTTGATCGAATTTCGAGAATACTCTTGAGTTCTTCAATAGTTTTTAGGAGTTCACGGTATTCCTGTTCGATCTTCTCACGCTCCATCCCTGTGAGTTTCTGCAATCTCATCTCAAGGATTGCTTTTGCTTGTATTTCTGTAAATCCAAATTTTTTCTGTAGATTTTCATTCGCCTCAGGAGTGCTGTTCGATGCTTTGATAGTTGCGATAATGTCATCGATATTATCGAGAGCAATCCTGAATCCTTCAAGAATATGCAGCCTTTTCTCTGCATTATCGAGTTCATATTGTGTTCTTCGAACAACCACTTCATGGCGGAAATTAATATAATGCTGAAGCAGTTCTTTCATATTTAGAACTTTTGGGACTCCATACACAAGGGTTCTGTTATTGACCACGAAGCTTTCCTGAAGTTGTGAATACTTATATAACTTTTTCAACACTGAATCGGCATCATAATTTCTTTTGACCGTTATCACCAGACGCATTCCCTGTCTTCCTGATTCATCACGAATGTCGCTGATACCCTCTATACGTTTATCTTTTACTAGTTTAACTATCTTATCAATAAGAAGCGTTTTGTTAAGCTGATACGGTAATTCCGTAACTACTATGGCTTCCTGTCCATTATTTTTTGTCTCAATAGAAGCCTTGCCCCTCATGATTATTTTTCCGTATCCTGTTTTGAAATAATCTCGTATACCGCTTTTCCCAATGATATAACCGCCAGTAGGAAAATCAGGTCCTTTCATACATTTCATGAGATCCAGGGGTTCCATTTCAGGATCATCGATCAGCATACACAATGCATCACAAGTTTCTGCGATATTATGTGGAGGCATATTTGTTGCCATACCAACTGCGATACCCGAGGAACCATTTACGATCAAATTAGGAAATTTGGAGGGAAAGACTTTTGGTTCTTTACGTGTATCATCATAATTTGACTGATAACCTACTGTTTCCTTATCCAGATCAGACATCAAATCGACTGCTGCGTGATGCAAACGTGCTTCTGTATAACGCATTGCTGCTGGTGGGTCTCCATCCTGAGAACCAAAATTACCCTGTCCATGAACAAGTAAATATCGCATACTCCATTGTTGAGCCATTCTAACAAGCGTGGGATATATCACCTGCTCACCGTGTGGATGGTAATTACCAGAAGTGTCACCGCAGATCTTTGCACATTTTCGGAATCCTTTGCCAGGTTCGAGCTTTAGTTCATGCATCGCGTATAAGATACGTCGTTGAGAGGGTTTAAGTCCATCACGAACATCTGGCAGAGCACGTGAGACGATCACACTCATTGAGTATTCAAGATATGCTTTCTTCAGCACATCATCAATTTCTATTGGTTCAATTCTTGATCTATCGTGAATCATGTATCCTCCAATTACACATCAACTTCTACGTATTTTGCATTTGCTTCGATAAAATCTCTTCTCGGTTCTACATCTCCGCCCATAAGGATGGTGAAAATTCTATCTGCTTCAATTGCATCGTCCATACGGACTGCTGTGAGAATTCGCTTTTCTGGATCCAAAGTAGTTTCCCAGAGTTGATCTGCATTCATCTCACCAAGACCCTTATATCGTTGAATGCTTACACCCTGCCCGAGCTCGTTCATTATCTCATCACGTTCGATATCAGAATAAGCATAGCGTTGCATTCGTCCTTTCTTGATCAGATATAAAGGCGGACGTGCAATATAGATATGACCATCTTCAACCAATGGTTTCATATAGCGGAAAAAGAAAGTGAGGAGCAGTGTCGCAATATGCTGACCATCGACATCCGCATCAGCCATGATGATCACTTTATTATAACGCAGTTTTGTTTTATCAAACTCATCACCGATACCGGCTCCCAGAGCCAGAATGATCGGTTGTATCTTATCGTTATTAAGCACTTTATCAATTCGCGCTTTTTCAGTATTGAGCATCTTTCCCCATAAGGGTAAAATTGCCTGGAATGTTCTGTCACGTCCCATCTTTGCTGACCCACCTGCAGA
>Ga0272443_10002060_pt1 | contig 26831 bp, 44 predicted proteins | sample SSMAcet12_FD_193581 | JGI IMG/M metagenome (GOLD analysis project Ga0272443, IMG submission 193581) | Marine sediment archaeal communities from Little Sippewissett salt marsh, Falmouth, MA, United States - SSM-Acet-12 | ecosystem: Environmental > Aquatic > Marine > Wetlands > Sediment ... | reverse complement strand
CTTGATTTAGTATTTAAACCAGATGTTGAAACTAAATGGGTGCTTGTAGATACAGTAAAACTAGATACTCTTGGTGATTATGACCCTGGAGCTGGTAGTAGTGGATGGCTTGAAACTTTTATCCTTGATTACGGGGAAAACCCTGATACTGTTCTTGCTAATAATGCTACAGATTGGAGTAGTGAGGCAACAGCAAGAGGTTATATTGATAGTGATAACGCAGAAACAGACCTTGAAGCTAATAATCCTGGGTATTTTGTTGTAGGATGTCGTTTCAATAATTCTGCTAAAAATGGTACAATATGGGATTATGACCGTTTCCGAGTAAATCTAACAGTTGGTGGTAGTGAAACCATTAGTGACCGTGGTGAGCTAGATAATAGTACCAATGATGCTAGTAATAGTGGTGATGCTGTTGTTAGTGCTACTCATGCTAACTGGATTTATATCTATTTCTACTGGGATGATAATAATGATGGTTATAGCATCAGTAGTGATGGTACTCTTACTTGGAGTATTAGCATTTATGAGAAAAGATAAAAATGTTAGATTGGTTAGATAGGAGAAGGTTTGGTTATGCTTTGGTTTTAAGTATAGTCTTGTTTTTAGTAGGTACTCTTATCTTTCCTGTTTTTGGTGATAAATCAGGGTTTGATATTATTAATGATACTTTAAAAGGTATTAGAGAGAATATGGATAAAGTAGGTGATAACCCAGTGGTTCCTGAACCATATATTTATACAAATTTTACTCCACCAAGTAATAGTTTTGGTATGGGTGAAACAGTTTTTAAGAGTGTGAACTGGACATATTTTAAGGAGTTGTTTACAAGTCATTGTAGTTGGATGCTAGAGTATAAACGATATAGTTATTCCGATTGGACTGATGGTAACGAATATATGACTATTGAGAAAACATGGAATGAAAGTCTTAGTGGTTGGAAGTTCAACCTAATACTTGATGCACCAGTAGATGTATACTCTGCACGTTTTACTTTTGCCTGTGACCTTCCTGTTCTTGATTATGTTGAGCGTGATGGTTGGCAGGTGAATCTTAACTATACTGTTCCAAACACTGACGAAGTGTATAACTGTTTTTTTAACTGGAGTGACATGGCAGATATTCCAGGTATTGTTTTTAACAAAGGTAAAACTGATGACTTGTTTTGGTTCAGGTTTAGACGTGATGATATACCAAGCGGGCATTACGAGTTTGACCCTGTTTTTGGTAATGAAGAAAGTGCTACTACTTATATAGCTCTTGTGCTTTCTGGTGGTGGTGTCATAATTGGTACTTATGCCTCACCTGATAGTTCTGGTACTGCTGATAATATAACCTTTACTCTTACTAGTCAAACTGGTTGTGATGATGGGGATGAAATTAATATTCAAGCTGGTCTTTACGAATATGTAGATTTTGATACTGATTATGCAGGTAATCTTATAGCTGTTACTGAGGAAACAGGAAACTTTGAACCAAATGACATTAGTTATCCTTATGAGATTACACTTGATTTTGCTAGTCCACCGAGTATAACAAGTGGTACTAATTATTATATTGTTGTAGGATGTACATATGAAAGTATTGATACCAGTGAATATGTTTATTTAGATGCTTCTGCGGGTAATCGTATAATTGAACCTGTTTATATGGCACCAGACCCTCTTACTGGTGAAAATGGTTATACAAATGGTGCACCTGTTATTTATTGTAGTTATACTCCTATTACAAATATTGTTCCTGAAATATCTTTGAATAATCCAAGTAATGCCACTATTGTATCTAGTCCTGTGAATTTGTCTATTACTGTTTCTGATGATGACGGGGATAATATGAACATAAGCTGGTATGGAGACGGTAGTCTTATTCATACAACAAGTAGTGTTGGTAATGGTACTTATTATTATGATTGGAGTAATAGTAGTGGTTATCATACTTGGAATGTAACCGTAGGTGATGGTACAGATACAAATGATAGTAACTGGCGTTGGTTTACAATTGATTATTTTAATGATACATTCACTGATACAAACAATATAAGTAGCTCTACTAATATGACACATAGCACTGGGTATTATAAAACAACCACAACAGGTGGTAGCGGTAGCATAACATTTGTTAGTAATTCCAGTGCTATTAATGACCCCGCAACAACGGTCACTATTACTAAACCCGATGATGTTCAGGATAATGATGTACTGTTTGTTTTTCTTTTCCATGACAACAATGATGCAGATGATGAGTTTAACACACTTGATGGATGGGTAGAGATTTTTAACCTTACTGATGACCCATCTGGTCGTGGCGGTACTACTTGGTATGGTTATCATATAGTGACAGATAGTGGTAGTGAACCTGCTGATTATACTTTTACACATACTGATGATACTGCTGAGGATACTGGTGGTATCATGGTATGTCTACGTGGTGTTGATACATCTGATGTATTGGCTAATGATACAGGCTACACTTATAGTTTTCAAGCAAACACTGGGAATTTTCTAAGCCCTGATATAACAACAGATGAAGATAATGCTCTTGTACTTTGCATGGGTAGTATGAGTCATGCTCAAACTTCTTGTACAGCACCAACTAATACAAATCTTATAAAATTCGTTGATTGGGATTACTGTAATCTTATGATAGCATATTATACTCAAGAAAACAGTGGTGCAACAGGTGATAAACAATGGACAACAGATGGTGTACAGGAAGCTCGTGGTGGTCAAGTTGCTTTTAAACCTGCACCAGCATCAGGTGGGTCTTATGATTCTAATATTCAAACAGTGAATATCACAAAGAACAGTACATTAGCTTGGGATAAAATCTATGCAGGATATAACTGTAGTAGTGATAATTTTACGATTAGCATACTTGATAATACAACAGAATATGTAATACTAGGCAGTCTTGACACTGGTAGTGATATAAGTAGTCTCACAAACGATACAATTAAAATACTTTTTGAAATTGATATAGCTTGTAATTTCACAAGTTATAACATTACAACAAGTAGTGATGATGTACCACCAGTTAATCATAACCCAACACAGAACAATGAGAACCCCTCTGATACAGATACAGATATAAGCCTTACACCACAACTATATGTAACCTGTAGTGATACTGATGGAGATACCATTAATGCTACATGGTGGAGTAACAGTAGCGGTAGTTGGGTACAGTTCGCTAGTAACAACACAGGTTTTAGTAGTGGTACAACAATTTATCAGACAAATAGTAATTTTAGTAGTTACAACACACAGTATTGGTGGAGTGTAAACATATCTGATGGTGAGGGTGGATGGACTAACAATACCTATAGTTTTACAATAACTGACGGTAGCTGGGTGTCTATAGATGAAACGATTAATGGAACATATATTAATACTACTAGCTGGTTTTTACTGGATAACACCATTAATGGTCGTTATACTAATATTACTAACTGGGTACTTATAGAAGACACAATTAATGGTAGCTACATTAACACTACTAACTGGAACTTAATAGATAACACAATAAACGGTAGCTACAGTAACACTAGTGATAACACCGCACCTGTTTTTAGCAATATTAACCCTGCGGATGGAGAAACAGATGTTGATTTACCTGGATGTCTTATAACAATTCAGATAAATGATACAGAAGGCGATAAATTCAATTATAGCTGGGCATGTTCAGATGGAAGCAACAATGAAGCAACAGGCAACACTAATGGTACTAAATATCTTATGTTCTGCATGGGGGGTCTTCATACTTTTAACACTACTTATACTTGGTGGATTAACGCTACTGATGAACATGGATTATATACAAATAATAGTTATAGTTTTACAACAACTGATGGTAGCTGGAAAGCTATAGATAACACAATAAACGGTAGCTACAGCAACACTACTAGCTGGGTACTTATAGAAGACACAATTAATGGTAGCTATAGTAACACTACTAACTGGAACTTAATAGATAACAATATCAATGGAACATATACCAATACCACACCATGGATACTTATAGAAGACACAATAAACGGAACATATACTAATACTACTGAAGGTGACTATAACCCACCCTATCAATCATATAACAATACAAAAAACATAACTATAACATGGAATATTACAATAACTGATGATTCAGGTGTTTTCAACTGGACAATAGAATGCAACAACACCCAGTCAAATAGTGGTAACGATGATAGTAACGGTAGTAAAACAATAGTTTTATATGACCTTAGCTGCAACACCACATATACCATCTGGGTTAATACTACTGATTATTCAAATAACTGGAATAATAACACATATAGTTTTATTTTATGTGAATGCACAGGTACTACTTCATGTGTATCTAAATATGGTTATATCACCAGTACAGGTTCTGGTCGTGCTGTTTATAACACTACTGGTTTTGAATCAATAACTTTCATAATAGCTTTATTTGTAGCTGTTTTGATATTATACAAAAAAAGGAGGTAACTAAGATTTGGATAAAGAACTACATAACCTCATTAAGAGAGCTAAAACTAATGGTTTCACCTGGACAACACCAGGCGAAATCACTAGAAAAATACCTAAAAAAACAAATTTGATAGTTCTCAGTAACAGACGACTGAACAAATCTGCGGTTGTTGATTCCAAAAAACTAATGGAACTACTCAATTCTGATATTTTATAAGATAAAATTATTACATTTTAACATATATTATATTACATTTTATTACCGTTTAATGTATATAAAGACCTTTTTACAATACTTTCAACCATAAAATAAAAGGAGGAAACAAAAAAGTGTTGAAAAGTTTTGTAAAAAATGATGAAGCAGATGTAAAAATGGTTGGTGCCGTTGTAGGTATCTTAGTGACCTTGATTATAGCAGTGTTGGTATTCTATAATATAGCAGGATCTATCGATACATCTACTATTGATAGTGGTCTGACTGGAACACCAGCAGCTAACGCAACAGATGACACACTAGACCAAGCAAGTACGTTCTTCACCATAGCACCAATAATTGCTATCGTCATAGTAGCAGTAGTTATACTTGGATATGTCAGCAAGATATAAATGGGGGGAAAACGGTTTTGTTGAAGCCTATTTATAAAGATGATCATGCTGATACCAAAATGATAGGTATGGTAGTCGGTGTACTAGTAACTATTATCATAGCTGTACTAATATTCTATAACATAGCAAGTAGTATTGATACTACAACTATTGATAGTAACATTGGTAATGTTAATGCGACACCAGCAGCTAACGCAACAGATGACACACTAGATCAAGCAGCTACGTTCTTCACCATAGCACCAATAATTGCTATTGTTGTGGTCGCTGTTGTGATACTGGGCTACGTATCTAAGATATAATCTAAAAAACATAGGGGGATTTTTTCTCCCTCTTTTTCTTTTTTTTATACGTTTAATATATAAATAGCATTAATAACAATAACTATTTTTATGTCTCGTTCTGAAATTCATACAACAGTACGTATTGTTGATGAAAAAGCAGATTATATAATTGATAAATGGGAGGGTAGTATCAGTAAATATCTTAACTATAGTATACCTCGTGATATAGATATAATCAATAAGAACAAAAAAAAGAGTTTTTTTCAGGATTTCAGTCAGAGACTTGTGATGCTTGGTATAGGATGTCTTTTTATTTTATTCAGCCTTAAAATAGATGATGTCCTTAGTTTCCTTATAATCATGTTTCTTGGGTTGTTTTTTGTTACCACCAGTCTTGTTAGTATTAGTTTGGAGGTGCGTAAGACTTGGAAGACTTTATGAACCGTAGTTTTGCTAGTAGTTGGGTTCAGTATATCCTAGAGTTCAATCTACCTGAGGTTGAAAAGGAACAGGATATTAAATATAACATTATTCAGATGCTTAAACCTGTTATTAATACTGCTGCAAGGTCTAATCTTAAACGACCTGATGTTCGTTTGTTTCTCTGGGAGTATGATAATATCTGGAAAAGTTTTTTTATATACTCCCGTAAGGGTACTTATGATCCATCTCTTATTAATCTTAAAAAAAGTCTTCGTGCAGGTTATGCACTTATGCTTTACCGATCTGTGGAGATGGGTCAGATGCGTATGATATTTGAGCCTAAACAAAGTATTTTACAGCGTATTTTTAGTGGCTCAGATAAAAAACTTAGTTTATTTAAACGTAAAAAAGAGAGTCAACCTGTGGAACAGGAGGTATATGAATAATGTTTTTTTTGATGTTGTTGATAAGTTTTGGAGCTATTGGAAGTATACTTTGTATGATTGATACGGTTATCCCAGGTTTTTTTATACCTGCTGTAGCTGTTATGGTTCGTTGGGTAGGCGTAATACTTATATGGGCAGGTGTCCTCGTTTATGTTGGTCGTCAGAGTAGTACTGGTGGTGGTTACCTTGGTGATCTTAGTAACCCAGGTCGTACTCTTTGCCTTCATGTTGGTAAAAGTAATGGTAAACTATTAAAAGCTCGTAAAACAGAGCCTAACCGTTTGAAGGCTCGTGGTGTAGGACGATCTGGCAATATGAACATTAAAGATATGGGTGAATGTATCAATGTCGCAGGGCATGACTTGGTGATTACTACTCAGGATGATGGTCATACTGTTCCTTTGTGGTTATGTGACCTTATTGATAGCTGGAAGAAACGCTATGGTGTTAAAAACGAGAATGATCTTAACAGGCTTTATAATGAGATTAGTAAAATAAAATCTTATACTGATCTTGATAAAATCAAGTTTCTTGAACCTGTTATGAATGACCCTGAAAAGCGTAGACAAATACTGGATTTATCTATTGATGATCTTCGTGAGATGAAAGAAAGATTGTTTGATGCTCGTACTGTTAATGTAAAGAGCTATCTTGATTGGGCTGAGGGTGCTACTCCTTATGATAATGAGTCTTTAATTGAATCTGAGGTTGCTCATCATCGTGCTCAGGATAATAGTCTACGTTATCTTGGTGGTATGGACTTGGGTAAAATCGCTGTTCCTTTGTTTATTGTCATGATTGGTCTTGGTATTTTTTATATTTTTGTTAATGGTGGAGCATAATGGTAGAAAGCCGTAGAGAAAAGCGTATAATACGTGCTAGAGCTAAACAAAAGCCTGTTAAGTGGTATACGTTACGTATTGTTTTCTGGGCTCTTGTATTGGCTTTTGGCTTTGTCATGTTTATGTTTGGTTGGATAATTGGGAGGTATGTAATATGAGTGTATCACATAAACCATATATAATATTTGAAATAGAGGAAATAAAAAAAGCAGAAGCAAAACACAAAGGTCGTACTTTTATGAGAAACCCTGATCTTGATATGTTCAGGATAACAGCAGTACTTAAAAGCTATGTAGAAAAAACACAACAGGGTTTTAAAATCCTTGAAAAAATAGGCCTGGGTAGTAAAATGGATGATCTTAACAAGGAATATCTTAGTACTGCTGAGGCGTTTACTGCATCTGTACCTGTTACTTCTAAGAGTATTGAGTGGAATAGGTATCATGTTGGTGGAGAGATAATGATTGCTTATTATCCTACCGAGGTATGGGCTAGTTTTCATACTAAGGATGAGCCTGATAATGATGATGAAAAACCAGATGTGGAGGTCACAGCATGAGCACTGATTTTATAGACAGTCGTATTGATGCTTGTCATGAACTAATTGAACAGGGTGATTATGAAAAAGTCCCTGCTGTTCTTAAACTCATAGGTGAGATCCGTATCCATGACGAAAAGGTTAAGGAAGAAATAAACCGTTTTGAAAAAGAACATGATGAAAGACTTGAGAAGAACATTATTGAAATTGAACATGGTAACGAGAACGCACTTGTTAAACAGCATAAAACCAGTAAGGAACATTATCTATATGCTATATCTTACCTTCGTTTTTATGATAATCTAAGGAAGGAATATGAGCTTTTCTAATGAGGATAATTTTGAGGTTCAGAACCGTTTTCAGCATAAATTAGATTATGAGAATATTATATTGCAGCAGATGGGTCGTATAGCACAGCACCGTAGCAACAAGGATCTTATACATTATCAGGCTAGTATTGATACGTTGGTTATTATGTTACCTTCTATTCTTCGTGATAAGGTTCTAGAGTATAAAGAGGCTGAGGGCATTGGTTTTAGTATTAAGACTGAGGGTAAAATCAAGTATGATTTACTATGGGAGTTTATTAATAAGTTGTTGGAGGAGAATAATCTAATATTTCATACTAAATATATCAAGAGTTATAGTTAATGGATTATTTTTTTTCATAAAAATTTGAAAGAGTGATTATATACATATAAGAAACAACTATTGGTAGAAATCCAACATATATTGAATGGTTGATGTTAATGAATAGAAAAAACTTGAAAGATTGGAATAGTGGAACAGTTAATAAGATACTTAGACGTCATCCCAATGGGTTCGCTGGTTTTGTAGTAGTCGGTGAACGTGGTATGGGTAAAAGCACTTATGCTTATAAGGTGATGGCTAAGATATATCAGTTAGTAGATGAACTTGATGAATATGATGCTTATCGTAAAGCACTTGACCACATCATTTTTCAGCCTAAAGACCTTATAAATTTGATTGAACATAATATTAGTAAAGACTTTATCACTCCTGTTATCTGCTTGGATGATGCCACCGTTCATTTTAATAGTTACAAGTTCTTCGTTGACCTACATGAGGTCATATTGTTAAAGGGTATGTTTGATACTATTCGCACTGCTATCACAGGGTTGATTATGACTTGTCCTACTAGACGTAACCTACTCAAGTTTTTGAAGGATTATGATGATTACAAGATTCAAGTGATGCTTGACCCTGATAATGGTAATAGCTGGAATCGGTTGGCTCGTTGTTATCGTTTTAACTATTATCCTGATGATCGTAAGTATCGTGTATGGGTTGATTACCAGGATCATTATAGTTGTTATATACCTAATGAGCCTTATGGTTGGTATATATCTAAACGTAAGAAATATCTTGAAATGATTAATACCAAAATGAAGGAACTAATTAAAGTAAAAGAAAAAATGAAAAAAAACTAAATTAGTTTTTAGTTTCTTTACCTGCAAGTATACTTGCTTTTTTATGGTTACAACCAATACCACGATACCAGAAATAACTATCAAGATATTTATTCATAGTATTAATTTATATCTTGTAGTATTTAATGTTTACCTGGAGAAACGTCAAATTGTTAAAATAACCGTAAAGTTTATAAACCATATAAAGAATACGGTGTTTGTATGAAAAGCATAGGACTAAGTGACGAGGTATATTTCAAACTCCTTGAAACAAAACATAAATACGAAAAACAAAGGAGAGAAGTATTATCCTATGACAAAATCATACAAATACTAATAGGTGATAGAGATGAGAGAGAAGGAAAACAAAATAAGAGTAATAAAGCCAGGGATGATTAAACAAACTACCAGAACAATGCCAAGTGGGAAGCAAGTGCTGGTGATGAGGAGAGATAAAACAATCACAGGTATATCATGGAGGATACCTGTATGTTAACAATTAAATACAATGATATAAGCCTACTTGATGCTGTTAGGCTTTGTGCTGATAATATGATATGTAATGATTGTTATATGGATGGAGATTGTAAATGCCTAGTGATAAAAAACAAAAAATAACTATGGGTGGAATAATCAAACATAGTAAAGGTGTTGGTTTCAAAATAACATTCCCAGACCAAAAAACAGCTAACCTGTATAAAGACATGATCCGCTGGATAATAATCAATGATAACCATCCACTCATCTATAACCTTGGATACTATGATACATACAAAGAAAACGGACTGGTGAAAAAATGAGATTCCTTACCTTACCAATTTCTATAAAAGAGCATCTCATCCCACCGCCTCTTAAACATAGTGTAAGAAAAGGTAAGGAAACAAAAAGTAGTAGTAGAAGACACCACCATATATTTTCTTTCTCTCTAAAAACACACCACTCTAACCAGATGTTGTTGTTTTTTTCTATCATCTGTCTTCTACTACTACATCCACATCCCAATAAAAAAAACTGAGGTAATAAATTATGAATAAACAAGATGAAATAGAAAACCTTGAAGAAAAAAACAAAAGACTTCAAGAAATAATAAAAGAAGAAAGAAAAAATAGAGAAGATAAACAAACTAAGACTAATATATATCTAGGTATACGTTTTATACAAATGATATGTATAGGACTAGCTGTATTCGGTGGACTTTGGAAAGGAACGGAGATATTAAACCTTGACACACCAAGTTTTTTAATAGTATATGGTGGTCTTGGAGCAATCATAAGTGAAATAGTAGCACGCATATTTAAAAAAAAAATTATAAAATAAACAAAGGATATGTAAGTATGGCAATAGCAATTAGTATAGGACTTAGTCTGATAGCAGGAATAACTGTTATGTACAACAACCAGTATTTCTGGAATAAAGAAGATAATCCTAATATTTGTGCTATAAATACTAGTATGAATAGTATAACTAATGTTACTGGTACAGTTGGTAATATTGGTATGATGATAGTTGTCATTCTTGTTCTTGCTATTGCTGTTCTTGCTTGTACTTGTAGGGCAGGTTTTTAACATGCAGAAACTAAAACTAAAAAGGATATACAGCCAGAATAATAAACCCAACCCTGTAATGATTCATACAATAGGACACGTATATCTAAACAATGATAAATTTAAAATTTATATAGGCAAACATGAAAAATTTGTTAATAACACCGAGTTGTATCTTGTAAATTTATTTAATAATAAATGGTATAAATTTGAAAACGAGAAATGGTAAAATGAAATTATCTGAGTATATTAAAACAACAGATTTTAGAAGCAACCAGCTTAAACGTGGTTGGGATAAAAGAGGTAGAAAAGGAGAAAACAAAAAATGTTAGATAAATATATAAAAATAAACGAGAAAGTAATAGAAAGCAAACAAACCAGTAACGGTGTATGGTACTGTAGCAGTGTAACAAGTGAAACCGTGAAAGAAATGGATCAACTAATAGGAGAACTAAATAAGGTGTATAACAAGTATAACAAAAAAGAAAAAACACCCGCACCCAAAAAAGAAAAAAAAACAATAAAAACTAACGCAAAAATGTAAGAGGTTGAAAAAACTTGAATGAAAAAATAAATATTATAGAGATAACTAAGAACCTTCCTTCTAACATTGAAGAACTAATAGATTTTGAGATTGTTACGAGTGGTGCTATTCAGAGCTTTAAAGCTAAACTTCGTGCTTGTAGTAAGAGTGATGCTGCTAAACAATTTGTGGATATTACACTTCGTGATGGTCGTAGGGTTTCTCGTTTGAATATTGAAGCTAATGCAAGATTAGGTGAATTACTAGAAAAAAGAGGTGCAACATATATAAAGGGAGACGGAGGTTCTTTTGAAGGAACTTCCGCATTACCTGTTGGTGTTGATAAAAAACAATCACATTATGCACAAGAGATATATAAACATCCTGAACTTGTAGAAACGGTTTTTAACACGAAATTAAACGATATTCCCACTAAGCATGATATTCTTAAAGCAATTAAAGAAAACAAGCGAGAGGCTAAGATACAGGCTCAGAAACAAGAGATACAGCAAGGACTTGAACAACCAGAAGGGCTTTTTGATATTATTGTTATTGATCCACCTTGGCATTTCGATGGTAAATATGATGCTGATGGTCGCCGTACCACGGCGACCTATCCGCAAATGAGTTATGAAGAAATAAAAAATATACAACTTCCTGCAAAGGATGATTGCGTTCTTTGGCTTTGGACTACACATAAAGATATATGGATGGCTAAACAAATTCTTGAACATTGGGATTTTGATTATAAAGGTATGATTATTTGGGATAAAGAAAAAATGGGTATAGGCACATGGCTTCGTTTCCAATGTGAATTTTGTTTATTAGGTATTCGTGGTAAACCACTTTGGGAAAATAAAGGTCTTCGTGATATAATAAGAGAACCACGAACAACCCATAGCCGTAAACCAGAAATATTTTATAAAACGATAGAAGATAATTTTATTGGTCGTAAACTTGATTATTTTTATGGAAAAAAACGTAAAGGTTGGGAATATTATGGAACAGGAGAAAATAGTATATCAGAATAACGGATTTATAATAACTGAGCATCCAAGAAAAAGAGAATATGAGAATGAAACTATAAATGAAAACGATAGGATTTATAGAATTGCTTTGTTAGGTTCTAACCAACCAACAATAGATGACTGTTGTGAACTTGTTTATTATTTATTAAAAAACAAAGTTTATGAACATAAATTTAAAGAATATAAAAGTAAAATATTATATGCTATAGAAAGAGCAGATAAAGATGGAGTTAGAATTAATAGAAATATGTCTATGGATAGTTGGATGTAATACAATACTAATACAATACAAGATGGTATGATGGATAAGAAGATGGTGAGTGGGCGTGTACCGCTTTATGTAGTGGAATACGCAAAAAAACGTAATATTCCTATTTCTGATCTTATTATGAAAGGTTTTGATGCTTTTCGTGAAAATGATGTAAAACATGCTAATTCTCGTTATAAGTACCATGAGGAGCGTGTATTACATTGGAGGCAAAAGTTAATACAGATAGACGAAGAGTGTAATACAAAGAATAATCTTTGTAATACAGTTCGTGAGGTGTTTCTTGAAAACAATAGACAACACCTGTCTAAGAAGGAAAACATGGTATGGCTTGAGAACAAAGTGGATAACCTTGTAGAGAAAGGTATTTTGATTAGTAAGGAGGAACTTTATGAGTTTTGCACTAAGAAAAGCTAGGAGGAGAGATATTTGTGTTGGAGGAGCATTATTTAGAAGGAGTTAGTATTTATGAGAAATGGAACTGGAAGAAAGAGTGCTTTATCAGCTTGTGTAGATATTGTGGTGATATTTTTATTACTACTAGTATTATACGGTGTCCTATTTGCGGGTCTGGTAATGTCATGGTTGTTCCTTTCCGTGATCATCCTAGTTTTAATAATCATTGGCTTGATGTTCATGGTTTTAAGTATGTGGAGGAAAGAAAGATATGTTGAATAAAGACGAGATTTTAAAAATTATAGATATTGAGGTTGGTCGTAAACAGGATATTGTTAGTGAGCATTATCGTTTGTATGTTCAGGGTTTTATTGATGGTTTGAGGTGTGCTTTGAATGATTAGGGTTAATGGTAAACCTTTGCAGAAATATTTAGTTGATATTACTATTATAGAAAATAGGAAGAATAGGAGGTTTGTTATGAATCAGTATATGAAAAAGAAAATGAGGTGTAGTCATAATGAATAATGGTGAGTTTATAGATATTTTAAAGCGTTTTAATTTGACTAAACCTGTTTATGTTTTGGTTGATGGTAAACGGTTTTTGTTGGATGACGTTGTTGATGATGATTTTATGATTGTTTTAAAATCTTAATAAAATATATGGTTAATTCTAAATTAAAAGGCGATATAAAATGAGTTGGATAGATACACCTAGGATTAAATGGTTACATCAGACTAAGAAACATAAAAATATTGAGTTTCATAAATTTAGACTTTGGGATGAAACCAATAAGACTTGGCATACTTACTGGTATCTTGACAAGATTGATATTGATAGATTGACTAAGCCAAGTAAATTGGATAAAAGATTGTATAACATAAATTACTAAGTCCAATAAAAAAGGAATGATTGAAATGAGGTAAGAAAATGAAAATGACAGCACATCAAATATGGAAAGCAATTCATTATACTAATCCACAGGATTTGTTGGATAAATATGGTTTTGAATCAGATAGTATATTTGAATTGGTAGATTTGTAAATTAAAAAGGTAACTAATATGGTTAAGGTAAAACAACTATATCAAAAGAACTGGAGAGACCCTTACGAGGTTGAGACAATAGTTAAAAAACACTTACACGGATATAGTTTAAATATGCCGTGTGGGATGTCAAAACTTGGTAATGTAAAAGCAGATATAGATAAAAAAATAAATCCTGATATAGAAGTAGATATGTTTAACCCTCCTTTTGAAAGAAGTTGTTTTGATAGTATCTATTGCGACCCTCCGTGGGGTATTAACATTATGAAACGTAGAAGGTTAGCTATTGTTTTAACTAATCTTTTAAAACCAGTAACAGGAACTCTTATCTTTAATTGTAATTGGATATTGATGAATAAAGTATTAAGATTGAAAGAAGTATATTTTATAACATCTGATAATTTTGGAAGTATTAGTGCTATAACAATATATGATAAACCGAATAAAGAAATTCTAAATTACTAAGTCCAATAAAAAAGGAATGATTGAAATGAGGTAAGAAAATGAAAATGACAGCACATCAAATATGGAAAGCAATTCATTATACTAATCCACAGGATTTGTTGGATAAATATGGTTTTGAATCAGATAGTATATTTGAATTGGTAGATTTGTAAATTAAAAAGGTGAATTAAAAATGAAAGTTGTATTGAGATATAAACCAAATAGAAAAGGAAGCAAGTGGATAGAAAAAACAATTCCAACTAAACGGAAAGCAGATTATTTAGCAAGTTCTAAAACTTGGGAAAAAAAATGGAAAAAAGCTCAAGTATGGGACATTAAAAAACGTGGTATTTATACTGAATTTGATAAAGATGATTTCTAAATTAAAAGTTTAAGTAAATGGAAGTAGATATATGTATTTAAAAATGAGAAGGAGGTGAAAAAAAATATGAAATTAGGTCGAGGAAAATATACTTTCAAGGATTTAGATACTGGTAAGTTACATACTGTTAAAGCAAGTAGTGGAACTTATGCAGTTAAAAATCTAAATGGCAAACTTGGAAAAAAAGTTAATTATTCATTTAGAGAATTTAAGAAGTAAATTAAAAAGGTAACAAATATGGATTTAGAAACTAATGGTAAAAAATATCAAATTATCTATGCAGACCCACCATGGGAGGTAAAAGCTGGACCACCGTGGTCCAGCAACCAAAAAAGTCAAGAGTTACCATATCCAACTATGACAATAGATGAGATTAAGAATATGCCAATTAAAAATATTGCAGATAGTAACTGTCATTTGTATTTATGGTTAATAAACAAATATATCAAAGAGGGATATGAAATAGCAGATACTTGGGGTTTTAAACCAGTATGTTTATTGACTTGGTGTAAACCAAAACACGGAATAGGTTTAGGTGGTGCATTTATACAAACAACAGAACATTTATTATTCTGCAGACGCGGAAGTCTGAAAACTAAAAAAAGAATAGATACAACTTGGTTTAAACATAAAAGATTAGAACATTCAGTTAAACCAAGTATGTTTAGAACTATGATTCTTGAGGTAAGCGGTGATTTACCAAGAATAGAGTTGTTTGCAAGACAACAATGGGGTAATTGGGATTGTTATGGTAATGAATTATCTAAGACAATACAGAAGTTATTGTAAATTAAAAAAACTTAGATAGTAATAACCAAAATACACGTAGTCATTTTGTGACAAAAAGGATAAGGAAAAAAATATGGCTTTAGATATAGTATATTTAAAAGCGTGTAGCAAACTATATAAAAAGTTACCATATTATAGTTTTTGATACCATGCAAAACGTAGAAGATTTCAAAACACCCATACTAAAAGGCAAGTCAGATAAATATAGCACACGTATTTTTAGACCATATGAAGTTCAAAGACTTTTGAAGTATGGGATTGCTAAACCACGTCACAAAATCATGTTTCGTGCTTTATTGTATACTGGTATGCGTTATGTTGAAATGCAGCGTTTCCAAAAATATCCAGGTTGGTTTGACGGGGATTTCATTCATCTACCTAATTTTCGTGCAAGTAGAAAAAAGAAACGTAAACAACCAGAGAGATGGGTAAGACTAAACAATCAAGGTAAGATGGCTATTGAACTATTTTGTAATCTTGAAGAAGATTTACCAGGATATAAAGGATGGAATAAAAACTTGACTACATGGTGTAAACGTGCAGAACTTGATCCTGCTGGTGTAAGTGCTAAGACTACTCGTAAAACCTGGGAGTCTTGGCTTATGTTTAATTATCCAACTCGTATCATGGATATAGTAGGAAGTCAAGGCCATACACAAACAATTAGTATTCAGCATTATTGTAATATGCCTTTTACAGAACGTGATAAGGTAGATATCCAAAAGTATGTAGAGGGATGGGTATAAAGATGATAGACAATACATTACCTGTATTTATTAGTAAACATGATATTGATTTTATACAAAAGACTTTAGAATATTATGGTATGGCTAAAAAAGATTATAATAAGAACGCTTGGCGTATAATAAAAAACTTGGATAAACAATGTGGTGGGAATTATCCAAAGAATTATACATGGTAAAAAAGGGGTTGAAAATTTGACACTTAGAAAAAGCATTAAAAAACGTGAGAGAACAATCAACCGTTTGTTTACCATAAAATATTATACTGTATAATATTATGGTAAAACAAAAACATATAAAAAGGTTTTTAACCCACTAAACATATTATGTAAATCCAGATGTATTTGTATAATATATGTTCTGGGGTTTTTTAATATGAGTCCACAAACTAGAAGAAAAATTATTAAAAATATTGAGGCTAGAGTTTTACCATATACTATTATTGGTTTATTGGTTTTAACAAGTATTTCAACTGTTCTTTTTATAAACTATGATTCTAATATTGCTGGTGCTTCTGCTACTATTGATTTTACCTATTATAAAAAAATAACGATAGACCATAACCAAGTTAGTGCTACTCTTTCTAATTTCCCTGTTTTAATTAATATTTCTGGTGATAGTGATATTGATGGATTGGCTGCTGAGGATTTTGCTTTTTGGAATAGTGATAACAGTACACAGTATGCTCATGAGATTGATGTTTATGATGACTCTACTGATAGTCTTGTTGCTTGGGTGAATGTTACTAGTCTTTCTCATGACTCTGATACTGTTATCTATATGTATTATGGTGATGGTGATAGCACTACTGAGGAGGACATAACAGGTACATGGCATAGTGATTTTGTTATGGTTCAACATTTTACAGGTGCATCTGCTGTTACTCTTGATGATAGTACAAGTAATAATAATGATGTAACTGGTGATAATGGTGACCCAGCATATAATCAAACTGGATGGCTTGGTAATGCTATTGTTCTTGATGGTACTGGTGATTATCTTACTGTTAATGATGACAATAGTCTTACTTTTTCAACTGGTGATAGTGCTGATACTGGACTTACTTTTATTGCTCTTGCTGAGTATAGCAGCGGTAACAGTTATATTCTAGGTAAACGTGAAGGTACAACAGTAGAGTATTTATGGGGTTTAAGTAGTGATGCATCTAGTAATAAACTTCGGTTAACTTGTTATGATGATGCAGCTGCTAATGGTCTTGAGACTGATACAACAAATGGTATAACCAAGAGTGAACGTCAGCTTTTAGCCACTACTTATAATGGTGATGGAAGTTGTGATAATGTCATTCATTATGTTGATGGGAGTGCTGTAGGTTCTGGTTGTTCAGATAGTAGTTATACAGCTATGCATAACAAAGCTATTCAATTACGTATAGGTGATTGTAACGATTATGGCCCCATGACTGGTACTATTGATGAATTATTTGTGTTATCTAATGATAAAAGCTCTGATTTTATTTTAACTCTTTATAATAACTGGTGGAACGCTACAAGTGGAGGTTTCTATACTGTTGGTTCCGGTAATAATGCTAATGTTGAAGGTGATTATGAGATATGGGGTATTAACGCTGATATTCGTTTTACTCATAGTGCTGAGGCAGGTTCTACAAATACATCTAGTCTTGTTTTAAAAATTGGTACTAATACATCTGGCACTAGTGATACTGTTAATGAGATAAGCCTTGATTTTAGTGCAGGTTATCCTTCGGGTTTCACAGCAGGTAATTTTAGTTATCAGGTTAGAAACACCAGTGATGGCACGTTTAGCACTAACTGGGATACCGTCACGGGTAACATGACTCTTAACTCTACTACTTGGGCTGAGAACTGGGCTTATGGTACAAGCCCGTTTCCAATATCAGGTTTCAACTCTACTATTGAAGTACGTATGCGTGTAGCTGTTAATTCATCTATTTCTGCGGGTACTTATACTACTGATGTCTGGAAGGTACTCTGGGAAGTTGAGACATAACAACGGGGGGTTTTAATTTATGAGTCTTAAAAAAACCCAGGTGTTTTTCTTAACGTTCATTCTTATATGTACTTGTTTCGTTCTGGGTTTTAATTATGCTAAAAGTGAGGCATCTGGTGAATGGTATGAACTTCAGAGTATAGCTACTCATAATGAGGTTGGCTGGAACTATGTCCGTATTCCTGCTATCTGTACTTTTGCTGATGGTACTCTCATGGTTGCTTTTGAGGCTAGACAGGGTAGTGATGGCAGCCCTTCTGATATTTATTATGTTAAAAGCACAAATGATGGTGATAGCTGGAGTAACCCTGTTCACTGGATTGATGGTGATGGTGATGGTGTTGTAAACCCTGCGTTTTTGCGTGATGGTAACCGTATGTTTTTTACTTATACTATTCAGCCAAGATGGTATGATTTTTTTGATGATGAGCAATATAATTATCTTCGTTATAGTGATGATAATGGTTCTACTTGGAGTAGTGATATTGAGATAACAAGTCTTAACCCTTCTTGGGTTGATAGTGGAAATAGTGGGCCTGGTGGAGATGGTCATAGTTTCATTCAACCTGGTGGGTTGGTTCTAAGTAATGGTACTCTTATGCTTCCTGCTTTTGGTTGGAACTGTACTGATACAAGGGATTATGGTTTCAGCCTTGTTAGTTACCCTGGTGATGATCCTACAACATTAGGTGGATGGCAGGCTGCTAGTGGTGTTATAGGGCAATCAGCACAGCAAGACCAGAACGAGGTTACATATGCCCTTCTTGATAATGGCAGTCTTTATAGTATAAGCCGCGAAAGACGTTTTGTTAGTTACCCAGCGAGTAGCCCATATACAACTGTTGATAATGTTAGCCCTTGGAAGGCATGGAGTGAGGACTCTGGTCAGAGTTGGAGTGACCCTGTTCATTGGGATTATTATGGTAAAACCAACTGTCGTGCTGATATAACTACTTATTCAAGTAACATCAACTATGAGTGTTATAGTGCAGGTAATCCTATATTCCATGATAAAAGCCGTATTTTAATGACTCATGTTAATGATACTACTAGACCTGGTAATCATGATATGTTCTGGAGTTATGATAACTGTGACAGCTGGGATAGCAAGACTATAACTGGTGGGAGCACAGGTAGCCCTACTGGTCATTATAGTGATATAGGTGTATTACAAAATGGTAGCATCTGTTTTGTTTATGAGGATGGAAGTTACCATACGATTTATGTTATTCGTTTAAACCTTGAATGGCTTACTGATGGAGAGGATTATTATAGTATTGATGTAAGAGGTGATGGTTTTCAAACTATTCAAACTCTTCAAAACAATAGTGTTACAAATGATGTTATCTATAGTTTTAACTGGAGTAGAAACACTAAGGCTTCTTATTATCGTTTGCAGATAGCTAATGATAGTGATTTTACTGATGTCTGGTTTGATGAAAGTGTGAATAGTACACTTTTTACGGGTAACTGTACTGAATATGCTAATTATGTAGAGTTCACTCTGCCTAGTAGTTATAGGAGTAATAGGTATGGTGCTTATTATTTCCGTTATTGTGATGTGACGTATTATGAAGGATAAAAAACTGTATGTGGGTATCTTATGCTTTTTTTTATTAGTTGTTTGTATGTCTAGTGCTTCTGCTGTTGTTAAAGGATGGATGGAGGAAACATTTGGTTCTAGTATTACGGTTACTGAGGCTGCAAGTCCTGCTGTTTCTTATTGGATTAATACTAGTTTTGGTACTTCAATAATTGTAGAAGGTTATGAGGAGGGTGACTGGTATGACTGGTGGAATATTATTCGTAGCCCTAGTGGTTTTAATTCTTTTAACGCTAGTAATTATAATTCAACTGGTATAAATCTGTCTTGGAGTTTTACTGATAATGTAACTAATGCATATGTTTGTTATAGTAAATCAGGCTATCCCTCTTCTAGGAGTGGGGGTACGTTTTTAGTGAATACCACTAATACTAGTTATAATCATTCAGGTCTTGATTATGGTACGAGATATAACTATAGTGCCTGGGGTTACAATAGTACGGATAATGTTTTTTCAGATACTTATTCAACAAGTTATAACTATACAAATCCTGGTAGCCCATCTTCTTTACAGGATACAGATAGTGGTATGAATAGTATTGATTTTCAATGGGATGTTGGTACTAATGCGACTCGTTCAGTGGTGTTTAGAAACGCAACTGGTGAAACAGGTTATCCTAATCGTAGTAATGGTACTGAGGTGATTAATACTACTGGGAATAGTGGCACTACTTCTGGTCTTAGTATTGATACTCTTTATTATTTCACAGTTTTTAGCTATAACCCGTTATCTGGTCTTTGGAGTGATGGTAATGATACTGATAATGCCTCTACTCTTGATGAGGCTGGTTCTATATCTAGCCTCTCTGCTTCTCGTTATAATCATAACCAGCTTAATCTTTCATGGAGTAAAAGTAATGTTGTTGATGATACAGTTATTCTCCGTAAAACAGGGAGTTATCCGACTAGTCAAACTGATGGAACAGTAGTATACAACGGTAGTCTTTTAACATATAAAGATACAGGTCTTACTCCTGCTACTAAATATTATTATAAAGCATGGGCTTGGAATGGTGAGAGTTTCAGTAGCGGCAGTGATACTGATACAGAGATAACACGCCCTCAGCCTCCACAGGATTTAACAGGTACTATTGTTGGTAGTGATTTGGTTATGACTTGGACTAAGGGTACTGGTGCAGCACGTACTGTTATTCGTAATAACTCTGGGAGTTACCCAACATTGTCAACGGGTACACTTCAGTATAATGGTACTGGTACTACTAATACCTCTGCTGGTGTTGGCAGTATTGATTATTACCGTGGCTGGAGTTATGTTGAAGTCAGTGGTGAAGGTATCTTTTCACTGCATCAGAATCTCTTATGGGGTGGAATTGAGATAAATGTGTATAAAGAAGATAACCCAGATATAGAAATAGGTAACTATACAGTTTTTATTACTAATAATGATGCAAGTGAAACTTATGAGAATACAAGTCAAAGCAATCCTTTTAGAATTGATGTAAGTGACGTGCCTAACGGTGAAGATATAACAATTCAGATAAGTAAACAGGGTTATAAAACAAGAAGTCAAACAATGGATTTATTTGAAAACACTTATTACAATATTGATTTTTATCTTCCAGCAAGTAGTGAAGGAAGTCCAAGTAGTGAAAGTGATGAAGATTGGTATGTTAACACATCTGATCCTGATAATGAAAGTTTCGCAAGTCATTATATTATAACTGTGCAAGATACAAGTGATGAACCTGTTGAGGATGCTTATGTTATTATTGAGAAATATATCAACACATCTGATAGTTATGAACCTGTTGTCTCTGATTATAGTGATAGTAGTGGCCAGGTTGAGGTTGATCTTATCCCTGACACTGTTTATTATGTTACTATTACAAAAACAGGTTATGATACTATGACTGCTTATTGGACTCCTTCTGAAATATCTTATGTTGAGGATGCATATAAGACGTTTGTACTTACTCCTACTGATACTGATTACCCTGAGCCTAGTGATAATGTTTTTGATATAAGTTTTTATGGTAATACAAGTGATACTACTGCGTGTATATTTTTCTTTGATAATACTAGTACTGCATCTGGTATTGAGGTTGTGGTTTATGAGATTAATACTTCTACATATGTTATGACTGTGTTTACTAATTATTCAGTGGATAGTTTTAGTTGGAGTAGTTGTTTTAGTATTAATTCTTCTAATAATTATTTGGTTACTCTTAATTTGTCTTATAATGGTACAAGTTTTAACAGTAGTTTTTATCTTAATCCAAGTAGTAGTAGTGATGCGGGTAAGACGAGTAAACAGGAGTTTGAAAGTAATCTTGAAAATGTTTTTGGTGAGAATATTCTTACTTGGGCTGGTACTTTTGGTTGTCTTATGTTGATGCTTGTTTTGTTTAGTTTTGGTCAGCAGAACGCTGGTGTTGCTATGCTTCTCGCTGGTTTTCTTATGCTTAGTTTTAATGTTGCTTTTGGCCTTGTTCTTCTTAGTAGTGGTATAGCTATTATTATCGTTATTTTTGGTATTCTTGTTCAGTGGCAAAGTGAGAAAAGAGGTGGTAAACGGTGAAGGATAATCAGCGGGTTCTTGGTGTTGGTGTTTTTGCTTGTGCTTGTTGGTATTGGTTTATGAAAGGCTTTATTGGTTCTATGTTGGATTATTGGATTTATGCTATTGCTGGTCTTTGTATGATGCTTGTTCCTTTTGTTATTGTTTTTATTAAGGATTATAGGAGTGTGAATTATTAAAATGGGTTATTATGAGGTAAGATACAAAACATCTGGTGGTACTAGTACTACATCTGGTAGTTCTATGAGTCAGCTTAGAAGTAGAGTAAAAGATAGAGGTGGTACTATTGTTAGTTCTAAATATGTTAGTACTAGTCGTAAATCTACACAGGCTGAACGTAGTGGTTTAACTCATGCTGAAAAACAAGGTATGAATAATGTTACTAGATATGATGAACCTGTTTCTACTAAAAAACCAGATAGGTTTTCTGATAATGTAACAAACCCTATACTAAAGTCAATACTTGAAACCATTGAAAATAAACCAGCGGAAATAGTTAAACAAGAATATAAAACATTTAAAAATCAACCAAAAGTATTTAAAAATAAAAAACAAGAGATTAAAACATTATCTAAACAGGATTATTATCAATTTTTGTATGATACCGAACAAGAATATCAGAGTGTTGCACAAAAATATTATGATATTGGCCAAGAAAAAACAGCTACAGATATATTGGATAAAAAAACAACTATTTTTAAGGAAAGAGCAATGGTAGAAGATTGGCATCCGAATACAAAAATCCGTAGAGTTAAAACAGATAAAGGATATAAGTATGAAGCTGTTTTTCCTTTTAGTGGCGCTGATGTTTTTTATAGCACTAAAAAAAATATTCAAGATCGTGGTTTTGTAGGGGGTCTTGCTACAGCTTTTACACCCTCTGATCCACTTGGTCTTAAAAGCGCTTATTATACAGCAACAGGTAATAAAGAAAAAGTTTGGGAGACAAAGGTTAGTGCTGTTGCAGATACTCGTAAACCATTTCATGAGTTTTATCTTAGTAGCCCTATGGGTATGATAGGTGTTACAGCAGCTACTGCGGGTGTTGGTGGTGCTGGTATTGGTGCTTTATCTGCTGCTAGTGTCAAAGCAGGAACAGTTGCTAAAGTTGGTCTTGCAGCATTTGGTACTTATGAAACAGCAAAATATATTGCTCCGTCTGTTTCAACAGCTCTTGACACAGGCGATTATGGTGATCTTATAGGTAAGGGTACTAATCTTGGTCTTGCGCTTCCTACTGCTTTTGCTTCTGGTAAGATAGGTTATCGTGCTGGTTATGGGCGTACTGAGGCTTTTCTTTATGGTCGTAGTACATACAAAGTCGGTAGTCCTGAGTATATTCGTTATAAAAATACTCTTAAAACAGTTAAGAATCTTCAATATGTTAAATCTAAAAACATTAAAGCTCTTGATTTTACAAAGGATATTATGAGACTTGATTCTAAAACAGCTAAATCTGTTATGGGTTATCTTGAGCAGAATCCTAAAAGCGTTATTGGTGGATCTGCTAGTCAGTATGCTCAAGTTTCTAAATCAACATGGTATAAATATCGTGATATTAAACCTCGTGATATTGATATTCTTGTTAAAGATGTTAAAGGTGCTAAATCTTTTATTGGCGGTAAGTCTCATCAGGTTGATATTCATGGTTATGAGTTTGGTGGTAAAGGTGGAAAATATATCCGTTTTGGTTTTGAAACACAGAAATCTATGAAAATAGATACTAACCGTTTTATGAGACTTGGTGAACAGGTAGCTCGTAAAGGTATAAGTAGTGTTACAAGTGAAACGCAGTATCGTTGGTTTAAAGATGTTCCTGATTTCAAGATGGCATCTGAACAGCTTATCAGTAGTGGTAAAAAAAGTTGGAATCCTTTACAAAGGTTTTATGCTTCTATGGGTAAGAAATCTTATAGTTATGTTATAGAACCTACAACTGCTCCTTCATTTGGTAAATCACCTAGTTTTATTGATAAAGGTGTTTCAGCTATATCTAAAAAACTTTATACACCATCTAGTGTAGGATATGGTTATAGTTATACTCCTAGTTACATATTACCTTATATTCCTTCTTTTTATCCAAAGAGTTCATTATATAGTTATAAATCAACAGATGCATCATCATATACTCCTCCATCTACTCCTAGTTATACATCTCCTGTTAAACCAGGTACCAGTTATACTCCTCCATCTACTCCTAGTTATACATCTCCTGTTAAACCAGGTACCAGTTATACTCCTCCATCTACTCCTAGTTATACATCTCCTGTTAAACCAAAATATAAACCACCATATATATCAAGACCAAAAACAAATAAAAACAAGATTTATAGTGATGATATTTTAAAACCAAAAAAAACTAGTTCAACTATGAAACTTTTTGATAAAAAATACAAGTTCCGTAAGTTCAAAGTTCCAAAACTGGGAGGTATTGGTATATGAGCGCTGCTCCTGCTTTGGCTTATGTCATTGGTATAGGTATTTTTAGTATAGCTGGTTGGTTCCTTAATGGTATCAAAGATGTATTTGTTGATTCAAATATTTATACTAGTAATAGTGTTTTTACTTTGTTTCAGTATGTTTGGACTGGAGCGTTTATAATATTTCTTATAGGTGGAGGATTATACCTTATCCGTCAATATAATGAAAAACAGTATCAGGGGAGGTTTTAAAACATGAATGTAGGAAAAGCTGGTGTTATTATGCTTACTTATCTTTTCATAGTTTTTATTGCTTGGATGCTTTTGAGTACTCCTTTTGAGAGTACAATTAGTGGTTTTGAAGGTATGGGTGGATTGGCTGGTGATGAACTAGATACTCAGGTTAGTCGTAGCCGATCTGTTTTTAATATGTTTTTTGGTGGTATGGCTGTTGTTCCTCTTATCTGGTTTCTTATTTGGGTTATGAGACGTGAGCCTGACTGGGGGTTTAGATAAATTATGAGGAGTTTTTATCAGATAGCTATAACTCTTACTTTTATCATGTTTATCTTTGGGTTAACTGCTAGTTTTGTTGCTAGTACTGGTGCGTTTCCGTTTACTGAAGAGATGGGTATAAGTATTAGTAGTGATAGTGGTTGGCTTACTAAGTTCACTGGTCTTAGTGATCCTACTATGGGAGCTATTTTTCTTGGTATCACTGGTCTTACGTTTCTTGGTGCTGTAGCATTATCTGTTGCTACTCATAGTGTTGTGCCTATAGGTTTGCATCTTTTTGGCCTTGTCTTTTGGAGTAGCTGGGTTAAAACTAGTGTTGTACTTGCTTATGGTGGGTATATACCAGGGGAACTATTGGTTATTTTCACTGTGGGTGTCATGTTTGTTTTTGTAGCTGCTATTGTTGGTATACTTACAGGGAGTGGATAAAATATATGGCGTTTAATGGTAGTGAACTAATTGATAATCCTTTTAACCAGTTTTTTAGTGCTTTCACTGATATACTTGGTTATGCTTTTTTCTTGATACCTATATCTTTTATTGCTATTGCTTTGTATATTAAGACTCGTACTGTAGCAGTAGCAGGTGTATGGCTTATGGCAAGTACGCTTATGATTGGTACAGCTATTTTTGTTGAGTATCCTGAGATGGGTTTTGTTTATTATCTTTTTACAGTGATTAGTTTCGTGGGTGTAATAGTTAGTATTTATTTGGAGGGTAGATAGATTATGTGGGTGTCTATGTTTATTGTATTGTTGATATTTGCTATTGTTTTAATGATATTTAGTGTATGGAATGAAGATAATCCTTTTTGGAATATTGTAAGTATGGCAATTAGTTTTCCTCTTTGGTGGATTCTTGGTTACAGTCAGCTTGAACTTGAGTTTCCTTATACTGCTATTACTAGTGATGATGTTATTGTCACAGGTATTCATACTTATACTAGTCCTATTAGCCCGTTTTTACTTTATTTATTTTGGGGTATAGGAGTAATTTGTTTCATTTATCTAATGGCTATGGTTTGGGATAAATGGTATAATTATAAGAATTGGCATGGAGGTAATTAAAAGATGAAAAAAAATAATAATAAAACAAAAGCTGGTAGATATACACCGTTTTTGGTATTGTTAGTGATTGCAGGTATGCTTTGGGCTATAGGCTCAAGTGTGTATTTACCAAATCAGATTGATGATAAATCAGATAATTCATTACTTGATTTGGTATTTAAACCAGATGTTGAAACTAAATGGGTGCTTGTAGATACAGTAAAACTAGATACTCTTGGTGATTATGACCCTGGAGCTGGTAGTAGCGGATGGCTTGAAACTTTTATCCTTGATTACGGGGAAAACCCTGATACTGTTCTTGCTAATAATGCTACAGATTGGAGTAGTGAGGCAACAGCAAGAGGTTATATTGATAGTGATAACGCAGAAACAGATCTTGAAGCTAATAATCCTGGGTATTTTGTTGTAGGATGTCGTTTCAATAATTCTGCTAAAAATGGTACAATATGGGATTATGACCGTTTCCGAGTAAATCTAACAGTTGGTGGTAGTGAAACCATT
>Ga0272443_10002059_pt1 | contig 26833 bp, 25 predicted proteins | sample SSMAcet12_FD_193581 | JGI IMG/M metagenome (GOLD analysis project Ga0272443, IMG submission 193581) | Marine sediment archaeal communities from Little Sippewissett salt marsh, Falmouth, MA, United States - SSM-Acet-12 | ecosystem: Environmental > Aquatic > Marine > Wetlands > Sediment ... | reverse complement strand
CCTGCCGTGAGGCTGCCGGCTCGGATGCCAGCTTTGTCTGGGCGGATGAACATTTCTTGCTGGAAAAGCGGGTCAAGCCCTGGGTGGATCTCCCCCTCTGGCTGCCCAATTCTGATCCCAACTTTGTCGGTTTCAACAGCATCAATAACACCAAGGCTATCAAAGCCGGCCTGACCTTCAAACCCCTTTCGGAGACGGTCAGCGACACGCTGGACTGGATCAAGACCCGCCCACCTGTTAAAAAGTTAAAAGTTGGTCTGAGCCTCAGGAAAGAAGCAGCTTTAATTCAAGAATATGAAGCTTCGCTGGAAGACGACACCCTGTCCCGGGATTAATACTGATTCCAGTGAACCCGCTTGGGATCATATTGGGTGCGGGCGGGTTTTTCCTGATCCGGATAGCCAACATAGATCACATTTAAGGGCTTGATATGCTCCGGTAAGTTAAAGGCCTTGGCAAGCCGTTTCTCAAAATTGTGAATCGGATGCACCCCCAGCCAGACCGTTCCCAAGCCGAGTTCCACCGCGGCCAGCAGGATATTCTCCGTCGCTGCACTGCAATCCTGTACCCAAAATCGGATACCAACAGGATTCTTGAAGACCGATGTGTTCCCGCAGACGATGATCGCTGCGGGCGCGTTGTATTTCCCAAATAACATCACAGAACGCACTTTATCCATCACCTCGGGCTCGGTCACGACGATGAACTCCCAGGGTTTGGTGTTATCTGCGGTCGGTGAGGCCATTGCAGCCTGCAGCAGCAATTCCAGTTTTTCTTTCTCAACCGGTCTATCCTGATACTTACGAATGCTGCGCCGGGCAAAGATCGTTTCAAGTGCCATTATTTTCTCTCTTCAACTGACTGGCAATAAAAACACGTGCCGTTGTCCTGTCCCCCACTTCGCCACTCGCCTGAGCCTCTCGCAACAAATCAATTAGCTTACCAATCAGCGCACCGGGCGCTAGGTCGAACTCCTTTTGAATGTCATTACCGTTCAGCAGCAATTGTGGCGCGACCACCTCATCCTGCTCCCGCCACCAGGCCTGCAGGACAGCGCGAGCCGTCTGCACAGTGCAATCCCATTTCTCCTGCGTGAGTTCGGGGCCATAAGTGGCGCGCGTGTCGGCCAGATAGAGGATGGCAATCGCTGCCCCCACCTCTCCGGCATCTCGGAAGAACCGGTACAGCATCTTGCGGTCCGGACCCTTTTCAGCCCTTGCCATCGGCAGCAGGCGCATGTGATAGCGCACCAGAGTACTCAGCCATTTGGCTTCCGCATTGGACAATTGCAGTCCCCTGGCAATGTCCCAGGTCATCTCCGCGCCAAGGCGGTCATGCCCATAATAATGAAGGTGGCCTTTCTCGTCTTTGGAAAGCGTCTCCGGTTTGGCGATATCATGCAGTAAAGCGCCCAACAAAGCCAGGCTCTGAACAGTCCGGCCAGGCGTGATCTCAGCAGCATAATAAGCCTGCATCTGCAAACGGAAAGGCTCAATCTCCTCCTTGACATCTGCCAGCCATTGGGGAACATCTCCACTCAATTCATTATCCTGAGTAAAGACTTCCATTAGCTGCTGGCAGGTCCCAACCACCCGAAAAGTGTGTTCCAGCAGGGGATAATGGTGAGGGGGTGAGGCGGGTATCTCTGCCTGAGCTTCCAATGGCGGAACCAGGGCCGCCAACAGGCCAAAAACCTGGCATTCCCGCAGTCCTTTGGCCGGGTTCGGACCTTCTAAAATCCGGAAGAGTTCATCCCGCTGGCGTTCGATCGTACTGGCCGGAAGCCGGCCCGCGGCAGCCCGGATCAGTTCCGGCGTCCCTTCGGCATAAGCCAGCCCAAACCCAATCGCCAGGCGGACTGCTCGCAGGGCGCGCACCGGGTCATCCAGCAGGGCCTGGTCGCTGCAGGCCCTCAGCAGGCCTGCCTTCAGGTCACCCCGGCCGCCAAGAGGATCAATTAACTTATTGGGCTGGTGAAGATTAATTGCTATCGCGTTGAGCGTGAAATCACGATGCCGGAGATCGTCTTCCAGATCCACACCGGTAAATTGCACAAAATCCAATGGGAATTCCCGGCCATCCGGCCGGTGATGGACCACGCGGGTGGTGTGACGTTCATCATCCAGAACGAAGAAACCGGCCTTCAAGGCCCGCGCCACTTTGCGGGTCAGCGAGACCGGGTTCTCCCCCAGGGTAAAGTCCAGATCGTGCAGCTCCCGCCCAAGGAGCAAATCCCGCACTGCACCGCCCACCAGAAAAATCTCCTGGTCGGGGCCCAGCGCGTCCTGAACGGCCGCGAGGATCGAGGTGATAAAAGGATCAGTCCAAAGCCTCATATTTTTCCAGATCGACCACGCCAATGAACGGCAGATTGCGATAGAACTCGTCCATATCCAGCCCATAACCAAAGACAAATTTATCCGCGATCTCAAAGCCGCAGTATTTAATCGGCACATCCACTTCCCGCCGGGTGGCTTTATTGAGCAGGGTGCAAATCTCCAGGCTGGCAGGGTTGCGGGTGCGCAGCATTTCGATCACCGATGAGAGCGTATGGCCGCTGTCAATGATATCCTCCACAATCAAAACATGCTTATCCGCAATCGACGCCCGCAGGTCCAGGTTGATACGCACCTGGCCGGAGGATTCGCGCGCCCCCGCGCCATAGGATGAGACGCCCATAAAGTCAATCGCGACCGGCGTCTCAATGCAGCGGATCAGATCTGTGAGGAACATCACCCCACCCCGCAGGATGCAAATCGCCAGAATTTCTTTGCCGGCATAATCCCGGCTGATCTCTGCGCCCAACTCCGCAATCCGCTGTTTCAGTTCCGCTTCGGGGATCAGGACTTCCGCTAAAAAGGATTGGTATTCTTTTATCATTTCCTCTCCTCTATCCTCGGGGAACCTGATGGTGCTTCCGGCAGCGAGCCTCATACATCTCCTGCGCGCCCACCACCACAATCGGATCATCATATCGGGCGGGTTCGCCATTAACCAACCGCTGGGTCCGGGTGGCGTCCTCACCACAGACCATGCAGATCGCCCGCAGCTTGTCCACCTTTTCGGCCCGGGCCATCAATTCCGGCATGCAGCCAAAAGGTTCGCCCCGGAAATCCGTATCCAGGCCGGTCACCAGCACTCGCAAGCCCTTGTTTGCCAGGTCTTCCACCACTTCCACAATGCCATCATCAAAAAACTGGGCCTCATCCACACCGATCACCGTTGCCTTGGGATCCAATTTCTCGTAGATTTCCGCAGATGACCCCACCGGGATGGCATCCACATCCAAACCTGAATGTGAAGTGACCTTCATTTCATCATACCGGTTGTCAATCACCGGCTTAAAAACCTGAACCTGCTGCTTGGCAATTCTGGCCCGGCGCAGACGCCGGATCAGTTCTTCCGTTTTCCCGCAGAACATCGACCCGCAAATTACTTCTAAAGTCCCAACTGGTTGTGGCATAAATTTGCTCCCTATGAATAAAAAATGACAGGCAGATGAAGCTTCATCTGCCTGTTAAGTTTACCATTTTTCGTTTTTGCTTTTCGAATTAGACGGTGATCTCTTCCGCTGCATCCGGGATCTTATAACCCAGTTGGCGCAGGGCCTTCTTGGTGTCGATCAGGGATTTACGGCCAAAGCCGCTGATATCCAGCATGGCCTGTTCGCCGCCTTCAAGGCGTTCCAGCACATCACCGACGGTTTTCATGCCGGCTTCAGCCAGAGCCTTCTCAACCCGGGTGCCCAAACCAAGTTCTTCGATCGGGCGATCGGGGGAAACTTTTTCGTCTTCCTTGGCCTGCTTCTCTTCGAGGAAATCCTTGCGAGCCTGCAGCCGTTTATAGAAGCGATCCACCTGACCTTCGCGGTCCAGAATGCGTTGCTGCTGGCCGGTGTAGAAGGGATGGCAATTGGAGCAAACCTCTGTGCGGATCTCTTTCTGAGTTGAACCGGTTGTCCAGGTGTTCCCGCAGGAACCGCAGATCACCACCGCATCAGGATAATATTGGGGATGAATGTCTTTTTTCATAATTTCGTCTCGATCCTTTCAAAAAGTGAATACGCGTTATTCATCCTCAGGGAGTGTAACAACGTGTACCTTTTTGCGCCCACCCGGCATCGTCTCAAAATGGACCAGGCCGTTTGTGGTTGCGAAAAGGGTGTGATCCTTGCCCATCCCAACATTCCAACCGGGATGGATCTTGGTGCCGCGCTGGCGGACAATGATATTGCCGCTAATCACGTATTCACCACCGAATTTCTTAATTCCCAGTCGTTGCGACTGGCTGTCACGACCGTTTCGCGAGGAACCGCCACCTTTTTTATGAGCCATTTTTCCTACTCCAATCCAATCGATTCGATCAGCAGCTTTGTGTATTGCTGACGGTGACCCGTCTTAACGCGATAGCGCTGTTTCGGGCGATACTTGAAGACCAGGATCTTGCGACCCTTGAAATGGTTGAGGACTTTTGCCTGGACCTTAGCGCCTTTGATCAGCGGGGTGCCAATGGTGACCTTATCGTCATCTACGGACAGAAGGACATCTTCCAGGGTGATTGCCTCTCCCACCTCATTTGGCAAACGATCGACATCGATCGTTTCACCTTCAGCAGCACGATATTGCTTGCCGCCTTGTTCGACAATAACAAATTTCATTTCCATTACTCCAATCTTCACTTAACCAACCACGCTCGCGTGTCACCGCCAGGGATCGGGAAAGTTGGGGTTACATGATATTACCCCAGCATAAACTTCTCGCCGGGGCAAGGACCATCATTATAATGTCTTAGGTAATGAATGTCAACCGGATTCAAACCTCTGATTCGGAGGTAAACCGGCCCTCCTCCATTACATAACAACTTCCGGTTATGAAAGTGTTATAATGTAAGCTAACAGCAGTGAGTGAGCACTCAGATGACCTATTTTACCTTTAAATAGCGGTAAAAATAGCCCTTTTCCCATATCAGACAAATCTCATCTGAATAATTATCATTCACCCCTATTTCCCTTGATTTTTGAACTTAAGTAAGCTATACTAGGTTCACTAGTGGTTAATTGTGGAGATAAGTGGGTTGAAGTGGAGCGCCGGAATGTCCGGCGCCCATTGCTAATAGGAGCTGTAGAACAGATGTTCCTGGGACACTACAAGCACAACATCGATGAGAAAGGTCGGGTCACCATCCCCGCGGAATATCGCGAGGAGCTTGGTGATTCGGTCGTCATCACCCAGGGCTACGATGGCAACCTGCAGGCCCTCCCACTTGAGCTGTACGAGTTGTTGGCTGAACGCATCCGCGGCATCAGCATCCTCGACCCGAACAGCCGCAGACTCCGCAGGATCTTCTTTTCTTACGCAAAGAAGATCGAATTCGACAAAGCCGGTCGTGTTTTATTACCCGCGTTTCTACGAGATACTGCAAATCTCAAAGAAACCGCAATTCTGGTGGGCAATGGGGAGTATTTCGAGCTCTGGTCACCAGAAAACTGGCAAGTTCAGCAGACGTCGCTGAATGATGTTGAAGCGAATGAGCAACGGTTTGGACCCCTGGATTTAACTACCCTACCGTGAACGCCTTAGACCATGGGGGGGGAGCAGTCGCCGGAAACCCTGGCGACCATTTCCCCCACCAGCCAGTTCTTTACCAAGAAGTCCTGGATGCATTAGCGCCACAGACCGGTAAATCCTATCTGGATGGAACAGTCGGTGCGGGCGGCCACGCTGAAGGCATACTCCTTGCCTCGGCGCCTCAGGGCAAATTACTCGGTCTCGACCTGGATCCGGAAGCGCTGGCGATCACTCGTCAGCGTCTTTTCGCTTTTCAGGACAGAGTGATCCTGCGTCAGGCCTCCTACAGGGATGCCGCTGCTGTCCTCAGCGAGATTGGCTGGGGCCAGGTGGACGGCATTCTCCTCGACCTCGGCGTATCTTCTATGCAACTGGATCAGCCGGATCGTGGATTTTCCTTTCGGGAGTCCGGCCCATTGGACATGCGCTTCAACCCGGCAGATGGCACCAGCGCCGCGGACCTGGTCAACCTGCTGGACGAGAAATCCCTCGCCGATCTGATCTATGAGTTCGGCGAAGAGCGTTATTCCAGGCGAATTGCCCGGGCGATCGTCTCCACCAGGCCCATTCAGACTACCGGTAAACTGGTCGAGGTGATCGAAAAGGCTGTACCGGCCGGCTATGACCCCCATCTCCACCCGGCCACCCGGACATTCCAGGCACTGCGGATCGCCACAAATCGGGAGCTTGAGACGATCTCGCAGGCTTTACCTGCACTGACAGATTTATTGGTTCCTGGCGGAAAGATAGCGGTTATTAGTTTTCATTCGCTTGAAGATCGCCTTACCAAACATTTTTTCAGGCAGGAAAGCAAAGATTGCATCTGCCCCCCCAACCAACCCGTCTGCACTTGTGAACATAAAGCAAGCCTCAAAGTGTTGACCCGCAAGCCAATCAGCGCCTCTGAGCAGGAAAAGAGCACCAATCCCCGCTCTCGAAGCGCAAAACTGAGAGTGGCCGAAAAAATAGAATAGTTCTGGAAGAAGAAGATGAAAAAACGCCTCCTACAAGCCTATAAGCAATCTCCCTGGCGAGTCCAACTCCAATGGATTGGCCTGTTTTTGCTTGCTGTGCTCCTGGTTGCCACCATCACAGGCTTGTATCTCAGCGTCAGCGCCCAGGCGGCGGCTGCCGGTAGAAATGTCCAATGGCTGGAGAACGACATCGAAGCAACAACCAGCGAAATCTCCGACCTGATGACCAAACTCGCCAAAGCGCAGTCCACCGAAAAAATGGCGGCTCGCGCCGAGGAACTGGGTTTCCATCTGCTGGATCCTGAAAGCGCCATCTATATTGAAGTGCCCGGGTTTGACCCCGATTCGGCCGTTGTGCTGGCCCCTCCCCGGTCAAACACCGTGATCAACACCCCGCTTATTCAGGATTCCTATACCTCGTCCCTCTGGGACTGGTTTACAAACAACATCTGGATGGGATCCGACGCCGCATCCGGGGGAGGTAATTAGATGAAGCCTCCTTTCTACATGCGTTATGTGATTCTGTTGGTTGTCTGCGCCATCCTTGGCGTGGGAATTGTTTTCCAGATGGTCCGCATCAACTACAGCAGCAGCGCTCAGGAGTTGATCGAAAAATCCGCGTCCTACCAGGGCTTTGAAGAGACGATCTACCCGCCCCGCGGGACGATCTATGACCGTCACGGTCATGTCCTGGCGACCAACCAGATCGCCTATGAAGTGGGCATTGACCTGAAATTCGTATCCGATGCGGAATCAATCGCCTTTTCCGCCGCCAGCCTGCTGGACCTGGACTACGCGGATGTCTTCTCCCTGGCCAGCACCCTGTCGGTCGGCGAAGATGAGAACCGTTATTTCGTCCTCGCCAGCTACGTGGATGAAGAGACAATAGACGAACTGCAGTCTCTGAAAGAGAGCTACACGGAACGCCGCCGTGAAACGGGAACCTCCAAACCCAGCCTGTCCGGCCTGGTTTGGACGGCGATGGAACAGCGTTCCTATCCTGAAGGAAAACTGGCCTCAAATGTCCTCGGTTTCTACAACTATTTCTCCCGTGAAACCGCCCAGGGTGTTTATGGCATTGAAGAAACCTATAACCGCCTGCTCACCGGTCAACCGGAGAGTGTTTATGTACCGAATGATCCCTATCAGGTGGAGGCCCTGCCCAATATCGACAGCGGCGCCAGCCTGGTTCTGACCATCGACCGCGATATCCAGGCCATGCTCGAAAAGGAATTGGCGGACGCCATTGAGTGGTCTGGTGCTGAAGGCGGCACAATCATTGTCTATGACCCCGAAAACGGGGATGTGTTGGGAATGGCCAGCACGCCAACCTTCGACCCGAACGAATATTGGACCTACAAAGAGACCTTCCCCAACCCCACGCCCTACAACCGGGCGGTTGGCGACGCCTATGAGCCCGGCTCCGTGTTCAAGGTCATCACGATGGCCGCAGCGTTGGACTCTGGTGCCGTGGAGCCCTCCACAACCTACGAGGATACCTACGGGGTTTATTGGGTTGAAAATACCTGGCCAATCTATAACTGGGATGGCGGCGCCTGGGGCGAACAGGACATGGTCGGCTGTATGCAGCACTCTTTGAATGTCTGCTTGGCCCATGTCGCCGTAGACCTTCTCGGAGAAGAAGAATTCTATAAGTACGTTCAAGCCTTTGGCTTTGGCCGCAGCACCGGGATTGATCTCGCAGGTGAAGCAAATTATCCCCTGCGCCTCCCGGATAATAACCAATGGGTGGTCGTGGATCTGGCAACCAACTCCTTCGGTCAGGGCATTGCCGTGACCCCCATCCAAATGGTGATGGCGGTCGGCGCGATAGCCAATGACGGCCAGATGATGGTGCCCCACCTGGCGCGCAGTGTGGTTGACGGCGGCCAGCAGTATGACGTGGCTTCGCAGGTCATGGGCAATCCGATTTCAGCCGAGTCAGCTCGTACGCTGACCAGCATGCTCACCACCGCCATGGAGGAAGAAGCCTCCGAGGCCCTGGTAACGGGCTACAGCCTGGCCGGTAAGACCGGTACCGCTGAAATCCCCACCGAACTCGGGTATACCAGCACCGAAACCAACACCTCATTCGTCGGCTGGGGGCCTTCGGATGACCCGCAGTTTGTGGTCTATGTCTGGCTGGAGAAGCCCTCGATCTCAAAATGGGGTTCGCAAGTGGCTGCACCGGTCTTTCGGGATGTTGTGGAACAACTGGTTGTGTTAATGAAGATTCCCCCGGATAGTCTCCGGGTTCAATCGAGCGCAGAGTAGAAAGTTCTTATTGTGATTCAACTCAACGACATCATTCTTGCCCTCACAAATCAGGCAATCACCCCGCTGGATGCCCTTCTGACCGGTGCGGTGATCGACTCGCGTGAGGCAACAGCCGGCAGTCTTTTCATTGCCTTGCCGGGCGAGAATGTTGACGGTCATGACTTTGTGCAAGCCGCCTTCGAGAAAGGCGCTGTGGCAGCGCTGGTTAACAGGGACATGGGGACCGGCTTCAACGTGCTTGATCTGCGGCCGAAACAACCCCTGCCCCCCAGTGAAGAGATCGAATTCCCCCTCTGCCTGCGGGTTGAGGATGCCCTCAACGCCTTGCAAAAGATTGCGGCCTATTGGCGCAGCATTCACAATGTCCGCGTGATCGGAATCACCGGCAGCGTAGGTAAGACCTCCACCAAAGAGCTGATCGCCAGCCTGCTTTCGCAGAAATTCAACGTATTGAAGAACACCGGCAACCGCAACAACGAAATCGGCTTGCCGTTGACCCTGTTGGAACTCCAGCCGGAACATGAATATGCCGTTTTGGAAATGGGATTCTACGTTCCGGGCGATATCAGTTTGCTTTGCTCGATTGCCAAACCGGAAATCGGGGTGATCACCACCATCGGCACCGTTCATGCTGAACGGGCCGGATCAAAGGAGATCATTGCCAAGGGCAAAGCCGAATTGGTGCAGGCCCTCCCGGATGCGCCAAACGGGATCGCCATCCTGAACATGGATGATCCCTGGGTGCTCTCCATGTTTGGCATGACCCGGGCGAAGATCATCTCCTACGGTGTCAAGGACAATGCAGACCTCTCAGCCTATCAGATCCAATCTCATGGGCTCGAAGGGATCTCCTGTGTCATGAGTTACCGGCAATCAGACCACAAGGTCCATTCTCCATTGATTGGCAAATTCTCGATCTACACCCTTCTCCGGACCGCTGCTGTAGGGCTGGCGGAAGGCATGGATTGGGCCACCATTGAAAGCGGTCTGGCAAAAGCCCAGGTGGATATCCGCCTGCGCCAGGTGGCCTTGCCCGGAAACATTACCATTCTGGATGACACCTACAACGCCGCACCCGAATCCACGATTGCCGCGCTGGAACTCCTGCGGGAGCTGCCCGGACGACGAATCGCTATTCTGGGCGATATGCTCGAACTGGGCCAATATGAGGTCTCCGGGCACCAATCCGTAGGCAAAGCGGCGGCCACCGCCGCGGACCAGCTCATCCTGGTGGGCCCCCGGTCCAAAGAGACGGCCAAAGCAGCCGTACAACACGGCTTCGATGAAGCCTGCCTCCAGTGGTACCCCAATTCTCAAACCGCTGCCGAACCCGCCGTCAAACTGGTACAGAGCGGCGACACCATCTTAATCAAAGGCTCAAATAGTATGCGAATGACCAAAATTTTGGCCGCCCTGGAAGGGAGTGAATAATGGAGAATACCTCCGTTATCATCGCCATTAGCGGCCTGAGTTTCCTGATGACCATCATTTGGGGCGATCCGCTCATCCGGCTGCTCAAAACCTGGCGGATTGGCAAGATCGTTCGGGCAGACGGCCCGGAAGAGCATGTTGCCAAAATGGGCACACCGACCATGGGCGGGATCATGTTCATGATCCCGGTGACCCTGCTGACAATCCTTTTCAACGCAGTGTCCATCTTCGGTTTTAACCTTTTGGGACGCTCCGTCCTGCTGCCGGTACTCACAATGTGGGCCTATGCCCTGCTGGGCATGATTGACGATTGGGAGGGCATTCGTGGTCCCCGGCGTGGTCTCGGTATGCGGGCCACGACAAAATTCATCATCCAGGTCATTTTTGCCATCGGGATTGCTTTCGTTCTGCGGGACCTGTTGGAAGTGCCCCAGTTTTACTGGTTCACCTGGGAAGAACCCATCAACCTTGGCCCGCTCTATATCCCCGTAGCCGTCCTTATCATCGTCGGGATGTCCAATGCGGTGAACTTCACCGATGGCCTCGATGGTCTGGCCGGGCTGATCGCAGCCACGGCCTTTGCCGCCTTTGGGATGGTCGCCCTCGTGCAGGGGCAAAGTTACCTTGCCCGGTTCTGCTTCTCGCTGGTCGGCGCCTTGTTTGGCTTCTTATGGTTCAACGTTCACCCGGCTTTGCTGTTTATGGGCGATACCGGATCCCTGGCCCTCGGCGCCACCCTCGGTGTGGTCGCTCTGATGACCGGCCAGTGGCTGATCATCCCTCTGATCGCCGTGATCCCGGTCAGCGAAGCGCTGAGTGTTGTCATTCAAGTAACTTATTTTAAACTGACCAAAGGAAAGCGTTTCTTCAAGATGGCCCCGCTTCACCATCATTTTGAACTGATGGGATGGAGCGAAACGCAGGTCGTTCAACGCTTTTGGCTGGTCAGCCTGATTTGTGCCATGCTGGGCATAGCCCTGATTCTTGTGGAGTGAGTTGATGACAGACTGGAACGGAAAACAGGTCGTGATGATTGGCGCAGCCCGTCAGGGGCTGGCGCTCTCGCGCTACCTGGTGCAAAAAGGCGCTAAGGTCATCCTCAACGACCGCCGCGAAGATGACTTGCTGGCTGAGGCCAGACAGGAACTTTCCGACCTGGATATTACCTGGGTGACCGGCGGCCATCCCTTTGAAATTCTGGATGGTACCGACCTGGTCTGCCTGTCCGGCGGCGTACCGCTGGATCTGCCCCTGGTGGTCGAAGCGGAGAACCGGGGAATCCCGCTCTCCAACGATTCACAGATCTTTCTGGAATCAGCCCCCTGCCCCGTGATCGGGATCACCGGCTCGGCCGGCAAATCCACCACGACCGCACTGGTGGGCGAGATCGCCCAGTTACACTACGAACAGCGCAAACCTAATAACCGGGCCTGGGTTGGCGGCAACATCGGCAACCCCCTGATCCAATACGTGGATCAGATGCAGGAAGAGGATATCGCCGTGATGGAGCTTTCCAGTTTCCAACTGGAGATCATGACCCGCTCACCACATATTGCAGTGATCCTGAACCTGACGCCAAACCATCTGGACCGGCACAAGACCATGGCCGCCTATACTTCGGCCAAGGCCAACATTCTGACAAACCAAAGGCCGGATGACATCGCCATTCTCAACCGGGATGATGTCCAATCCCGTAAGATCCATAATGAGATCAAAGGGCGCTTGATAACCTTTGGCCTCAACGAACCTTACAACAAACAGGATGCGACCTATTACAAACGAGGCAAGATCTACCTGCAGGCCAGCGGTCAGATCGCCAAGATCATCAAAACCGATCTGATCAACCTGCCCGGCACGCATAACCTCTATAACATCCTGGCAGCCATCGCCATCTCCGCCGCGGCCTCCTTCTCGATGCAGGCGATCTATGAAGGGATTGTCAATTTCACGGGCATCCCCCACCGGCTGGAACTCGTGCGGGAATGGGGCGGCGCCGATTGGTACAACGATTCGATTGCAACTGCGCCGGAAAGGACCATGGCAGCCCTCAATGCCTTTGACCGACCGATCGTCCTGCTGGCCGGCGGGCGCGATAAGGACCTGCCCTGGGGTAAATTCGCCGCCCTGGCCCACCAGAAAGTGGATCACCTGGTGCTTTTTGGCGAATCTGTGGACCTGATCGGCAGCGCGGTTGGTGAAGTGATTCCCGACCAGCGCCCCTACACGATTGACCGCTGCGCTGGACTGGAAGAAGCCGTGCAGAAAGCCGCTGAACGGGTTGAACCGGGCGATGTCGTCCTGCTCTCCCCCGGCGGAACAAGTTTTGATGAATTTGTTGATTTTGAAGAACGTGGAAAGCGATTCACACAATGGGTGAAGGAACTTACGTAAGACAGGCTAAACCAAAACTAAGGCATTCCCGGTCACTCCGGCTGCCCTTTGACGTCCCGATGCTCCTGATCGTGATCGTCCTGTTGGTCTTTGGCCTGTTAATGGTCTACTCCGCCAGTTGGGATTTTTCCATCTTGATGGGAAAAGACCCAACCTATATCTTCGGCCGGCAGATTCTCTGGGTGCTCCTGGGGTTGGCGGTGGCGATAGTAACCAGTCTCATCAACTATCACCATTACCAGAAAATCCTGGTCCCAATGGGACTGGGCACTCTGGCGCTGCTCTTCGCTGTTTTGGTGGTCAACCACGGCGCCGGAGACGAAGCCTCCCGGAACCTGCTGGGCGGATCCATCCAACCTTCCGAGATGGCCAAAGCTGTGATCGTGATCTACCTCTCCTTCTGGCTGTACCGCCGAAAGGATACCCTGAACAATTTCCAGTTGGGATATCTCCCGCTGATCATGATCCTGGGCGTGACCTTCGCCATGATCTTCCTCCAACCCGACCTGAGCGCCGCAGTCACCATTTTGATGCTGGGCGTGATCCTGTTCTTCCTGGCCGGTGGTGATTGGAAGGTCATCCTGTTGGTCTTCGTCCTGGCGCTGCTGGTCGGCATCCCGCTGATGTACCTCTACCCAACCGGGCGGGAAAGGCTGTCCTCCTACCTGACCGGCCTGAACAACCCGCTGCAGAGCAGCTACCACATCCAGCGGACGCTGGAAGCCGTGGTCAAAGGCGGCTGGTTCGGGGTTGGGATCGGCCAGGCCGACACCAAATTCACCGGGCTGCCCCTCGCCCCCACCGACAGCATCTTCGCTGTGGTGGCGGAAGAAACCGGCATCCTGGGCGGTCTGTTCCTGACCGTGATGTTCGTCCTGCTGATCTGGCGGGGATTGGTAATTGCGAAAAACGCAACGGATCAGTTGGGATCCATGATCGCTTTCGGGCTGACCTCCTGGATCGGGATTGAAGCCTTGATGAATATGGCTGTTATCGTGGGACTCTTGCCCTTCACGGGCAACGCGCTCCCATTAATCAGCGCAGGCGGCTCCAGCATGCTGGTGACCCTGACTTCGCTAGGTATTGTTATGAACATTTCGAGAGTATCAATGACTCAGAAATCTGAGGAAAGGAGTTCCCACAGTGCGGTTGTTGATCTGCGCCGGCGGGACGGGCGGGGGCGTGTATCCCGCCGAGACCGTTCTAGACGCCCTGGAACTAGATAAGAATTCGGTCCTTTGGGTTGGCGGCCGTGGTGGGATTGAGGAAACATTGGTGACGCGACGAGAAATTCCGTATAAGGCTATTCCTGCCGCCGGCGTACACGGCGTGGGATTAAAACGCCTGCCGGGAAATATCTTGAAGCTGATCAAAGGCTTCTTTGCTTCGACGCGAATCCTGCGGGAATTCAACCCCGATGTCCTGCTCTTCACGGGCGGTTACGTGGCCTTCCCGATGGCTGTGGCCGCGCTGCCTCGTCAATCCCTGCTCTATGTCCCTGACATCGAACCCGGATTGGCCCTCAAAGCGCTGGCCCGTTTTGCAGATCGGATCGCCCTCACCACTGAGACCTCGGCAGCCTATTTCCCCAACAAGTCCAAGCTGACCGTCACCGGGTACCCCACCCGGCCCGGTCTCAAGGATTGGGACAAAGAAAAAGCCCTGGATTACTTCGGCTTCTCCGCCGACCTACCCACCCTGGCCGTCACCGGCGGCAGCAAGGGCGCCCGAACGATCAACACCGCCCTGATGAAAGTCCTGCCGCAGCTCCTGGAGAAAATGCAGATCATCCACCTGACAGGTCATCTGGATTGGGACATTCTGGATGCTCAGGCCAAGGAATTGCCCCCGGAACTGGCCAAGAACTACCAGGCCTTCCCCTATCTGCATGAGATGGGCGCGGTCTTTGCCGCTGCGGATCTGATCGTCTCCCGGGCCGGGGCCTCCACACTGGGTGAATATCCCCTGTTTGGCCTGCCCGCCATCCTGGTCCCCTACCCCTACGCCTGGCGCTACCAGAAAGTGAACGCGTCCTTCCTGAAAGACCACGGCGCGGCCATCCTCCTGCGCGATGAGGAAATGGATGAAAAGTTAGCGGGGCTGGTGCTGGACCTGGTCAATGACCCCAAACGGCTCTCCCGTATGAGTCAGGCTATGACCAGCCTGGCTACCCCCGATGCAGCCTTCAAGATTGCCGCATTGATCAACGAGATGGCCGGAACGCCGGAAAGAGAAGGTAAAGCGTGATCAGTCTTTCGGTACTCTTCTGGATTTTTGTCATCCTGTTTGCCATCATCGGCGCGATGCGGGGCTGGGCTAAGGAAATTCTGGTCACCTCTGGCGTGATCGTGGCGATCTTCGTGATCACCATTCTGGAAACCTTCATCCCCGGCGTGCGGGATAATGTCAACCCGACTTCGCAGTTCTGGCTCAGGATCGGCATTCTAGCCGGCATGACCTTCTTCGGCTACCAGGGACCCAACATCCCCCGGCTGATTGATTCCGGCAAGTTCATCCGTGACCGCTTCCAGGACGTCCTGCTGGGGCTCTTCCTGGGCGCAGTCAATGGCTATATGGTCTTCGGCACAGCCTGGCATTACCTCGACCATGCGGGTTATCCCTTCAAATGGATCACTGCTCCCGATCAGATAACCGAAGCCGGGCTGAAAGCAGCCTCGCTGCTCAAGATCCTCCCGCCCGTCTGGTTGCAATCGCCCGTGATCTATATTGCGGTTGCGCTTTCGTTCATCTTTATTTTGGTGGTGTTCATCTGATGAAACACGTACACTTCATTGGCATCGGTGGAACCGGACTTTCCGCCATTGCCCGGGTTCTGCTGGAAAAAGGCTATCAGGTCAGCGGTTCAGACCGCGAGGCCTCGCCCTTATTCCGCGCGATCACCGAGGCCGGTGCGACCACTTATGTCGGTCATCTCGCCGAGCAGGTCACAGATGCTGATTTGGTGATTCGCTCCTCCGCCGTGCCGGAGGATAACCCCGAAGTGCAGTATGCCCTGGCGCACGAAATCCCCGTGCTCAAGCGCTCGGACTTCCTGGCGGAACTGACTCAGGGACAGGACGTGCTCGCCGTGGCCGGGACGCACGGCAAGACCACAACCACAACCATGCTGATCTGGATGCTGACCGAAATGGGACTGGACCCCAGTTTCATCGCCGGCGGCGTGGTCAATCAATTGGGATGCAACGCCCATGCAGGCGCTGGCGACTATTTTGTGATCGAGGCGGATGAATATGACAACATGTTCCTCGGCCTTGCGCCCAAAATCGCAATCGTGACCAATGTCGAACATGACCATCAGGATTGTTTCCCCACCCTGCCCGACTACCGGAAAGCCTTTCGGGCCTTCCTGGGGCGGGTGCGCAAAGACGGCCTGGCATTGGTCTGCCGGGATGATCCCGGTGCTGCTGCCCTGGGTGCGGAAATGGCTTCCTCAGAGAAAATTCTGACCTATGGCAGCCAACCGGAGCTGGATTACCATGCCGCTGACTATACCGTGGTGGATGGATGGCCGGTTTTCAGCCTGATGCACGGCAGCGAAGCTCTCGGAGAGGTGCACCTCGCCCTCCCCGGCTGGCACAACGTGCTGAATGCCACGGGCGCTCTCGCAGCAGTCCACCAGCTTGGGTTGGACCTGCCGGCAGCGATCAAAGCCCTAAGCGCTTTCAAGGGCGCAGGACGGCGCTTTGAGGTCCTCGGTGAAGTGGACGGCGTCACCATTATTGATGACTACGGCCACCACCCCACCGAGATCACAGCCACCCTGAAAGCGGCCCGCTCGCTCTATCCTGAGCACCGGCTCTGGGCTATCTGGCAGCCGCACACCTACTCGCGGACCCAGTCTCTGGCGCCCGAGTTCATTCAGGCCCTTGACCTCGCCGACCGGGTGGGCGTATTGAAAATTTATGCGGCCCGGGAAAAAGATCCGGGTTATAGCGCCAAAGTCATCGCAGATGCGCTGCCCAAAGGCAAAGCGACCTATCTGGACAATTTTGAGATCGCAACGGACTATTTACTACAAGAGATCAAACCGGGCGACATCCTGATGGTCTTCTCCGCTGGAGACGCCACCCAGGTGAGCCAATCGGTTTTTCAACAACTTGCTTCAAAGGAACTTGGTTAATGGATAGTACAACAGTGGCAAAACTCAGAGAGGTTTTTGGCAAGGCGATACAGGAAAACGTCGCCATGGCCAATTACACCACCGCCAGGGTGGGCGGCAGCGTGCCGGCTCTGATCGCCATCCACACGCTCGAAGACCTGGTACAGGCCGCTCAGACCCTGTGGTCGCTTGAGGTCCCCTTCAGCCTGTTAGGCAGCGGCTCAAATATCCTGGTCAGCGACCATGGGCTGGATCGTGTGATCCTGCATAACCGGGCTCATAACCTGCGGATTGACTCCAAATCGGAGAATCCCTCGGTTGTGGCTGAATCCGGCGCAATCCTGGGCACAGTAGCCCGCCAGACGGCCCTGCGGGGCCTGAGCGGCATGGAATGGGCCGCACCCGTGCCCGGAACGGTTGGCGGCGCGGTTTACGGTAATGCCGGCGCTCATGGCGGTGATGTGGGAAATTCCCTCAAAGTGGCAAAAATCTTGCACGCTAAAAAGGGCGTGGAAGAATGGTCGGTCGAAAAGTTGGCCTACCAGTATCGCAGCAGCATTCTGAAACGCGAAAAAATGCCCGTTGTGATCCTTTCAGCCGTTTTTACCCTGACCCAGACCAGCCGCGAGGAGGCGAAAGGGAAGATTTCTGAATTCCAGGCTTACCGCAAGAGCACCCAGCCTCCCGGCGCATCCATGGGATCCATGTTCAAGAACCCCCCGGATGACCATGCCGGCCGGTTGATCGAAGCGGCGGGATTGAAAGGTAAACGCATTGGACAGGCGATGATCAGCCCGGTCCATGCGAATTTCATCGTTAACCTGGAAGGCGCCAAGGCTCAGGACATTTATCAGTTGATGACCCTGGCCCGGGAAACGGTCAAAGAACAATTCGGGGTCGAATTAGAGCCCGAAATCGAATTAATAGGTGAATTTTATTAATGGATAAGAAATTAAAACTCGGTGTGATTTATGGGGGACGGTCCGGTGAGCATGAAGTCTCACTGATGTCGGCGCGCTCAGTCCTCTCGGTGATCGACCGGGATAAGTTCGATGTGATCGAAATCGGGATCACCCGCAAAGGACAATGGCTGGTCGGCGAAAATCTCTGGAACCTGATCCAAAACGAACACTATGAGAGCCTGATCCCCGCCATTTTCCTGCCCTGGCCCCAGGACCCCGGCATCTACACGCTGCAGGACAGCGAGATGAAGCTCTATTCCAGGCTGGATGTCATCTTCCCGGTGATGCACGGCACTTACAGCGAGGATGGCACCCTGCAGGGCTTGCTGGAACTCGCCGATGTCGCCTACGTTGGCGCTGGTGTTCTCGGTTCCGCCGCCTGCATGGATAAGGGCTTGTTCAAAGATGTGATGATCGCCAACCAGGTCCCCACACTGGATTATCTGATCTTCAACCGCACGGAGATCGAAAAGGACCTGGAGTCCTGCCTGGACCTGGCAGAGACCATCGCCCCCTACCCACTATTCACCAAACCCGCCAACCTCGGCTCATCGGTTGGGATCAGCAAATGCACCAGCCGCAGCGACCTGATGGAAGGAATGAAACAGGCCGCCTCCTTTGACCGCCGGATTGTGGTGGAAAAAGGCGTGGATCTGGCCCGCGAGGTCGAGATCAGCGTGTTGGGCAATGAAAACCCGAAAGCCTCCATCCCCGGTGAAGTGGTGCCGAAGGATATCTTTTACACCTATGCAGAAAAATACATCAATGACACCGCTGACTTATTAATCCCGGCAGATGTCTCTGATGAAATGGTTGCCATGCTGCAGGAGATCGCCATCCGGGCCTATAAAGCCACGGATTGCGCTGGGATGGCCCGAGTGGATTTCCTGATTGATCGGGAAACCGGCAAAGTTTATCTCAACGAGATCAACACTATCCCCGGTTTCACTTCAATCAGCATGTATCCAAAGCTCTGGGAGGCCTCAGGCCTGCCCTATGCGGCCTTAATTGAGAAATTGATTGACCTGGCGCTGGAACGCAAGGCCCAGCGTGACCAGATAGAAAGGGAGTTCCGTAGCTGATGGCAAAACGTCCGTCGGAAGAGAAGAGCCGGGCTGAAAGAGTCCGGGCTCGCCGGCAGCAAAGCCAAAAGAAGACCCAAAAGGCTCCAACCTTTGGATCTGGTGCCACGCGCAAGCAGCCCACCCATCAGGTGCCTGTAACCCGCCGGACAACTTCCACGACGACCCCGGTGATCAACCGGCATCGCAACAAAGTCAATGTGCCCCTCAAGACCAAGGGCGCTGAACTGCAGATTCCAGCCTTCCCCCAGATCAAACTGGGTTGGCGGCTGATCTCCGGTGCGATCTTCGTGCTTTCTCTGGCGGTTGTGATCACCTTCTCTGGTCTGAGCGTTTTCTCCGTCAGTGCCATCAATCTGGAAGGCGCAGAACGTCTTTCTTCGGATGTCTTTCTATCGCAAATCGGTGTTTCCGGCATGTCCATTGTCAAGGTTAATCCCAAGGAGATCGAAACAACCATCCTGGAAACCTTTCCCAGCATTAAAACAGCCAAGGTTTCCGCAGGATTGCCGGCTTCGCTCACAATCAGGATCACCGAAAGACAGCCGCTTGTCCTCTGGGAACAATCCGCCAATGCCTATTGGATTGACGATGAAGGCGTGATGTTCTACACACGCGGTGAAGCGGAAGTCGCTCTCAGAGTGATCGCCACCGGCAGCCCCCCCGCCATGATGGTTGAAGCGCCGGAGACCGCTGAGGAACCGGGTGATGCTGAGGTCACGGAAACGACCCCAGGTTTGCCTCGAACCACACCGGAATTCGTCGAAGCCCTGTTTGCCCTGCAGGCCTATATGCCGGAAGGCAGCACCCTGCAATATGACCCGGAATTTGGTCTGGGCTGGCAGGACCCCAATGGCTGGCTGGTCTATTTTGGCAAAGACATCAACAATATTGATTTGAAATTAGTGGAATACGAAACGGTCATCGCAGAATTGCAGGCCAAGAATCTAACACCGTCATTGATCAGCCTCGAATTCCTTTATGCACCTTATTATCGACTGGAGCCGTAGTATGGAAGAGCCCATCATTGTTGGAATTGATATTGGTACCAGCAAAATTTGCACCCTGGTAGCCCGCATTGAAGAAGGCGACAACCTCCGGATTTTAGGCGTGGGAATCGAACCCTCACAGGGGATCCGTAAGGGAACGGTTGTTGACCTCAATGCTGCCGCGTTGGCAGTTTCCCGGTCGATTGAGAAAGCGGAACGCACCTCAGGTTTTGAGATCAACGCGGCCCTGGTCAGTCTGGCTGGCTCACAGGTCTCTTCGATCAACAGCCGCGGCGTGGTTGGCATCACGGGCGGCATCGTGGATATCGAAGACATTGACCGGGCGCTCGATGCAGCCCAGGCCGTTGCCATCCCCCACAACCGTGAGATCATCCATGTGATCCAGCGGGGCTTCATCATCGACGGCCAGGATGGCATCCGCACCCCCATCGGGATGCACGGCTACCGGCTGGAAGTGGAAGCTCACATCATCACGGCTGCCGCTTCAACGGTGGAAAACCTGCGCCAATGCGTGGGCGCCTCGGGCATCGAAGTCCAGCAATTCGTGCTGAACCCCCTCGCCTCAGGCGAAGTGGTGCTCTCCGAGACGGAACGCCAGATGGGCGTGGCTGTTGTGGATATCGGCGGCGGCACCACCGACATGGCGATCTACATCGATGGCGATGTCTGGCACACGATGGTGATGGCCGTCGGTGGCAATCATGTCACTTCAGATATTGCACACGGTCTGCGGCTGCCCATCAGTCAGGCCGAAGAAGTCAAACTGAAATTCGGCCACACCATTCAGTCCGCCGTCAACCCTGAAGAGCAATTTACCGTTCGCAGCTTTGGCGTGGATAACCCTGAACGGATCAACCGGGCGGAGCTGGCTTACTACATCGAAGCCCGAATGGAAGAAATTTTCCACCTGGTGCTTCAGGAAATCCGCCGCTCCGGTTATGACGGCCTCCTGCCGGCGGGCATAGTCCTCACAGGCGGTTCCAGCCTGATTCCGGGCTGCCGCCAGTTGGCCTCCCAGGTGATGGGCCTCCCCACCCGGATCGCCAAACCGCAAAACCTGATCGGTCTGATCGATCAGCTTGATTCACCGGCCTTCGCCACCAGCGTGGGCCTGCTGGAATGGGCGCTCCTGATGAATGACTCCAGTCAGTTCATCGAACGCCACGGGCCAAAGCAATCCAAGAATTGGTCCGAACAACTTAAGGATCTACTCAGGCGGCTTTTGCCCTGAGATAGGCAGTATTATTGTTCAATTTGTTCAATTACAGAGGAGTTAATCATGGATAGGAATCTACAACCCGAATCATTTGCAAGGATTAAAGTTGTGGGAATCGGTGGCGGCGGCTGCAACGCTGTCAACCGGATGATCGATGAAGGTCTGACCGGCATCGAATTCATCGCTGTCAACACCGACGCCCAGGCTTTGCAGTTCTCAAAAGCTAAGGTCCGTGTGCGGATTGGAGACAAGTCCACCCGCGGCCTCGGCGCAGGCGGCGATCCCAAAATCGGTCGGGCTGCTGCTGAGGAATCGGCCGAGGAATTATATGAAGTTTTGAAGGGCAGCGACATGGTCTTCGTGACTGCTGGACTCGGCGGCGGCACCGGCACCGGTGCAGCCCCGGTGGTCGCCCAGATCGCCAAGGAGATCAACGCCCTGACGATTGGCGTGGTCACCCGCCCCTTCACCTTTGAAGGCACTCACCGAGCCAATTCAGCCGAAATCGGCGCAGCGGCCCTCAAGGAACATGCCGACACCCTGATCGTCATTCCCAATGACCGGCTGCTCCAGATTGTGGACAACCGGGCAGGCCTGCAGGATGCCTTCAAGGTCGCCGATGACGTTCTCCGCCAGGGCATCCAGGGTATTTCCGAGCTGATCACCGTCCCCGGTCTGATCAACCTGGACTTCGCAGATGTCCGCACAATCATGTCCGAAGGCGGCGCAGCGCTGATGGCAGTCGGCCAGGCTTCCGGTGAGGACCGGGCCATCAAGGCTGCCGAACAGGCCATTTCCAACCAACTGCTTGATGTCACCATTAATGGCGCTCGCGGCATCCTCTTCAATGTGACCGGCGGCGACAGCCTCAAACTGTTTGAGGTGAATCAGGCTGCTGCGATCATCAAGGAAACCGCTCACCCCGATGTGAACCTGATCTTCGGTGCAGTGCTCGATGAAAGCCTGGGTGATAACCTGCGGATCACGGTGATTGCCACCGGGTTCGAAGGCAACAGCATCAGCGCCGGTCGGGAAACCAAAGTCGAGACTAAACAAAACACCTATGCGAAGCAACGCCCCCTGCCCAGCATGGAGGATAAGGAAAACGCCGGAGAAACATACGAACCCCGCAGGGATACTTACGAGTTCCCCACCCGGATCAACACTGATGATCTGGATGTGCCGGCGTTCCTGCGCAAACGCAGTCAAAACTGATCCATACCTGCGATTGCCTTATCATAATCAAATGCAGCTCAGCCTATTGAGCCTATTCTGAGGGTCTATTGTGTTCCAGGCTACTGGTATGCCTGGTACGCGCCCCTTGTTAGTAAACATACCGGTAATTTAACTCCTCGCTCCCAAAATACTGGTACGAAGAAAAAGAAAAACGCAGGATTGCAGCCTGCGTTTTTCTGTTAATTAATGTTTTTACTGAATGGAATTAGAGGGCGATCCCCAGCTTTTCCAGATAAGCTTCACTCGCCTTCATCACTTCATCCGTGTCATTGAGGGCCAGCACCTTTTCAGCAAAGGGCACACATTCCGCTTTGCGCAGGGATTTCATCACCCGTTTGATCAAGGGCACCCGGGCTGGGGACATGCTGAATTCATCCAGTCCCAAACCCAGCAGGATCGGTGCGGCCAGCGGCTCACCAGCCAACTCACCGCATAAGCCTACCCACTTGCCCTCCACATGGGCGCAGTCAATGGTCCGCTTGATCAAGGTGAGCACAGCGGGATTCAATGGGTTGGCCAGATGGGCCACCTTGCTGTTGGTCCGGTCAACGGCGGTTGTATATTGGGTCAGGTCGTTGGTGCCAATGCTGAAGAAATCCACTTCCTTGGCAAGCCGATCCGCCATCAGGGCAGCGGAGGGGACTTCGACCATAATGCCAAACTGGACTTTATCCGTGAAGGCTTTGCCTTCCGCCTTCAATTCGACCTTGGCTTTCTCCATCACATCTTTGGCCGCCCGGATCTCTGCCAAACCGGAAACCATCGGGACCATGATCCGCAGATCAGCGCCAATGCCGGCCTGCAGCAGCGCTTTGAATTGCTGCAGGAAAATATCCTCAGCGCCATCCAGCATCCGCACACCCCGCCATCCCAGGAAGGGGTTGAGTTCCTTGGGCAGGTCCAGATAAGGAATCACTTTATCACCGCCAATATCCAGAGTCCGAACCACAATCGGCAACCCGGCATAGAGCTCAAAGACAGCCTTATACGCTTCGATTTGCTCTGCTTCGGTCGGCAGCGCATTCCGGTCCAGATAGAGAAATTCCGTTCGGAAGAGTCCCACGCCCTCAGCGCCGTTCTTGATTCCCAGGGGGGCATCCGTGATGCCGCCCACATTAGCGACCACTTCCACGCGCTCGCCATCCGCTGTTACGGCTCTGGCCTGGGCGGCGTCCCGGGCTTCGGCTTGTTCAACTTCAGCGATTTCCTCTTTTTCAATGAATGCGGCAAGTTCCGCCTCATCCGGCGTGACCGCCACCGATCCGAGAGTGCCATCCACCATCACCAGGGTACCATTGGGCACGGAGAGGATCTCCTCACCCAAGCCAACGACCGCCGGCAGGCCAAAAGCCTTGGCCAGGATGGCCGTATGGGATGTGGGGCCGCCCCGAGCCGTGGCAAACCCCAGGACAAGGTCCTTATCCAGGCTCACGGTGTCCGAAGGCGTCAGATCATCCCCGAGGATGACTGCAGGATAGGTCAGAACCGTCCCACCCACCGAAACGCCCAACAGATGCCCCAGCACCCGCCGGCCGACATCCCGGATATCCACCGCTCGGCTGCTCAATGTCTCATCCGGGATAGCTTCCATCATCTGAGCGAAATATTCGATTGAATCCATCCAGGCTTTCTCAGCATTCACGCCGGATTCAATTGACTTCCTGGCACGATCCAGAAGAGCAACATCCTCCAGTATCATCCGGTGCGCCTCAAAAATCTGAGCCTCATCGCTCTTGGCGCGCTCCCCCACATCCTCTTTAAATGCCGATAATTCTTCCTGTCCCTTGGCGCAGGCATCCGTCAACCGCTGGGATTCCTTTTCGACATCCTGAACTTCGTAATTGGGGATGTCCAATTCTTCCTGAGTAACAATAACGGTCTTGCCATGTGCCAACCCGGGGGCTGCCGGGATACCCTTTAAGGTCTTGCTCTCATTACCAGTCAAAAGCTCCTCCTTCTAAATAATATTAGCGTCAAGTATAATCCCGTTTTTTTTCATCACACCAGATTTTTATACTCATTTAATCAGTCAAGTCTCCATAATTATACCGATCGAGGGTCGGGCAATGATCCTATTGGCATTCGTCTTCAACACTCCAGCCATCCCGGTGAGCTATATTTAATTTGGCTTTAAGAATATCCTAAGATATCATCGCCAAAAACCAGATTCAATATTAAAAAGTCGTTTCAAGCCTGAAATTTTAAGAAAGATATGCGAATCTTTCCTTGATTCGGGCTTACCCCTATGCTAAAATGGTACTCTACCTGACGGGTAGGGGGCCGAATCGTACCCACCCCCATATATGGGGGTTATGTCGTTTTTTTTAATCGTGCATTTATTTTTCAAAAAGGGGTTCTATGCTTTGTCCATATTGTCAATATGAAAAATCCAAAGTCGTTGATACGACCAAGGACGCCCCAGGGGGCATTCGGCGGCGACGCGAATGCCTGAAATGCGGCGAGCGCTTCAGCACGCTGGAGCGGCCCATTCTGGCAACCCCTCTCCTGATCAAACAGGATGGCACCCGGGAAGAATTCAACCGGGATAAGCTTTTAGCAGGTATCAGAATTGCGTGTGCCAAAAGGCCTGTTTCAGCGGCGGATATCGAACGCCTGATAGGTGAAATCGAATCCCGCCTTCAAAGAATGGGCAAATCCGAAGTCTCTTCCCGTGTGGTTGGTGACCAGGTCATTCAGGGGCTCAAGGACCTCGACTTCATTGCCTACATCCGCTATGCCATTGTCTATCTACAACTGGATGATTTACACGCCATTCGCGGCGAAATTGATCGTCTTTTATCCGAAGAATTTTAAATTTACTTGTATCCATAAGGAGTCTATCCATGGCTGACAAAGCTGGTCTCTCATCGACTGGTCTATTCCCCACCCCACCCGTGCCCGAGAGCATTCCTTCCATTGAACTATCCAAAAACTCCCAGGAGGTCCTCGGCAGGCGCTATCTCCGCCACGGCAAGGATGGCGCACCCATTGAAACCATTGACGAGATGTTCTGGCGTGTCGCCTATCATGTTGCCAGTGTTGAAGAAGAATGGGGAAGCGACGTTGATTCCCGCGCCCGCGAATTCTACATCATGCTGACCGAAAAACGCTTCTTCCCGAACTCCCCCACCTTCACAGGTGCAGGGACGCCCCTCGGCCAATTGGCGGCCTGCTTTGTGCTGCCTATCTCCGATGACATGGGCCGCCGCGAGGATGGCATCTTCACCACCCTGCGTAATGCGGCTCTGATTCAACAGACCGGCGGCGGCAACGGGTTCAGCTTTGCCCGCCTGCGGCCATCGGGTGCGCTGGTCAAATCTTCCGCCGGAGAGGCCACCGGCCCAATTGGGTTCCTGCGGGTCTATGATGAAGCCTTTGGCGAGATCGCCCAGGGCGGCACCCGGCGCGGCGCTAATATGGGCGTGCTGCGGGTGGATCACCCGGATATCGAAGAATTCGTGTCCTGCAAGACCAATGAAAACGCTATCACCAACTTCAACATCTCCGTGGGAATCACCGACGCCTTCATGGAAGCCGTCAAGGAAGACTTGGAGTGGGAACTGCGCTTCCCCGATGTCAACGCCCCCGAATATGCCGATTTCAATGGCGACCTCGATGACGCCATGGAGCAGGGAATCCCGATCAAGACCTATAAAACCGTCCGCGCCCGCGATCTCTTCAACAAGATCGTCATCCAGGCCCATCACAACGGTGAACCGGGTATGCTCTTCCTGGATGCCGCCAACCGGCAGAATCCGGTCCCGCACCTTTACCGGCTCGAAGCGACCAACCCCTGCGGTGAGCAATGGCTGGGACCTTACGAAAACTGCTGTCTGGGCTCAGTCAACCTGGCCCAGCATTTCGGCCCGGACCACACCGTTGATTGGGACAGGCTGCAAAAGAGCGTCGAAAGCGCTACCACCTTCCTGGATGATGTTGTTTCCGCCAATGCCTATGTCCCCGCTGTTTCCCAGTTGCGTGAAGCCGCCCTCAGGGCGCGCCGGATCGGCCTGGGATTGATGGGGCTGGCGGACCTGCTCTACCATGTCCAGATCCGCTACGGCAGCCCGGAAGGCGAAGAATTCGCCGCCCAGGTCATGGAATTCATCCGCTACCATGCCATGCAGACCAGCATCCGCCTGGCAAAGGAGCGCGGCGCTTTCCCGGCGATCAAAGGCAGCATCTATGATCCGAAAGCCCTCAACTGGCAGCCGCCAAAGTCCATCAGCCCCTATGAATTAAACTTTGGACGCCCGACGCTCGACTGGGATTCGGTGGTCAAGGGGATTAGGAAAGACGGCATCCGCAACGCCGCCCAGACCACCATTGCCCCCACCGGTACGATTGCGACCGTGGCGGGCTGTGAGGGCTATGGCTGCGAGCCGGTCTTCGCCCTGGCCTATATCCGCCATGTCAACGACAACGGCAAGGACCTCCAGTTGAACTATGTCAGCCCGCTCTTCCAGAAAGCACTCGAGGACGCCAACATCGAGCCGGGCATCCGCGAGGCCATCATTGATGCCGTGCTGGAAACCGGCACCTGCCAGCAGGACGAGAACCTGCCCGC
>Ga0272443_10002058_pt1 | contig 26838 bp, 17 predicted proteins | sample SSMAcet12_FD_193581 | JGI IMG/M metagenome (GOLD analysis project Ga0272443, IMG submission 193581) | Marine sediment archaeal communities from Little Sippewissett salt marsh, Falmouth, MA, United States - SSM-Acet-12 | ecosystem: Environmental > Aquatic > Marine > Wetlands > Sediment ... | reverse complement strand
CACGGACCTCTTTTTCCAGACCGAATTCAGCCAATACCAGGGCGTTGGACCCGAAACTGTTCGTCTCGACGACGTCGCAGCCGGCCTCGAGAAACTGTCCGTGGATCTCGCCCACGACATCCGGCCGGGTCTCGCAGAGAATCTCCGTGCAGTTCTCCAGCCCGCGGAAATCCGACAACGCAAGATGCCGCGCATGAACACTCGTGCCCATCGCACCGTCAAAAACAAGAATGCGCCGCTGCAAAACGTCCAGAAACCCGACGCTCATGGCGTCCCCTAACATGCAGCCCCGCCCGGTCGGCCGACCCGCCGGCCCACCTGGTCACGATCACCATCACGGTCAGCAACTTCGATCGGAAAAATCAAGGCTTGAATTCTGTCATCTCATCCCGGAAGCCGTACCCAAGCCCTAAAACCTTAACGCGCCGACCGCGCATTGGCCAGCCGGAGACAGACGCATCGGCCGTGAAGCATCCCCGAGCCGATTTTTGGAGCGCGCCCCCCTGATCCCCGATTCCTTTCCGCCTGATTGGCGGTGCGGCAAGCTGACCGTATACTCTTCATCATGCGAACGCTTGCCTCTTTATCCTGGCGAGCGTACCCGTACCGCGGAGTCGTCATGTTTTTTATCGTGTCCGGCTGTCGGGATACCCGGAACCCGCCGACTACGTCGACCAACCGTTGGCGCAGGAGAGCGACAGCCGCCGTGCTAACCGCGTGCGTCGCCCTGTCGCTGGCAGGCGACGGCGGTTGTTCCTGCAGGGGTCAGAACCCGCACCTGCGCAACGACCTTGACGCCATGAAAACAGCCGACATCCAGATCAAGGGACACACATTCCGCGTCTGGCTGGCCACGACCGATACGCAGCGCGAACGCGGCCTCATGCAGGTGCCGGCTGAAAAGCTCGCCCCCCTGCCGCCCGATCCAGCCACCGCGCTGCCGGAAGGCGGCGAGCGGGGGATGCTGTTCGTCTTCGAAACCGAACGGCTCCTCGGTTTCTGGATGTACAACACCATTATCCCGCTGGACATCGCCTACATCCGCGGCGATGGAACCATCATCACGATTGCCACGATGGCCCCGCTGGAAACGCGCACCTACCCGTCCATCGAGCCGGCCCGGATGGCCCTGGAAGTGCGGAGCGGTCTTTTTCAGGACTTGGGCATCCAGGCAGGCGATCGCGTCGAAATCCCCGCCGACATACTCAAGAACACCCCCTGACAGGTCGAATGGAGCAGGGGACGCGCGAGAAAAACTCCCGCGCGGCGCCCCATGCACCATTCGGTACGACAGGGAGGATTGAACTCTGCCGCAGTTATCGGAACAGACCGCTCCGCTCGCGACAGGCGCGCTGTCCCTGCTGGTTGCGGGCCAACGCCACTGGCCGGCGAGTCTTTCGCAAATGGCGGCCACGCACGACGTGACCTTTCTGCATGCGCCCGACGTGCGAACAGCCTGCGATTCGTCTCTCCTGGCCAAGATCGACACGGTCCTCGTCTGCCCGCCGTGCGAAGCCGTTGGATCGGCCGCCGACTGCAGCGAGGTATTATTCCAGGCTGAGATCGAACTGCTGGCCGACGCGCTGCGCACCCACCGGCTTACCGGCCTGGTGCTCCTGGAACAACCCGGATTGCTGCCGGCCCACTGCCGCGACGCGCTCCTGCCCGTACCCGTCGACATATCGGCCGACGAACTCTGGGGGCGGCTGGCCACGTTGCGCGACTGTCGGCCGCTTTTTCAGCAGATGGACCAGCACGTAGCCGTCATGCAACGGCTCGGCAAGAAACTCAACCAGCAGTTCGTCGAGGTCGACCAGGAGCTTCGGCTGGCCAGCCGGCTCCAGCAGGATTTCCTGCCCCGGAAAATGCCGGAGATCGGCGCTTACCGGTTTGCCGTCCTCTATCGGCCAGCCTCGTGGGTTTCGGGCGACACCTACGACGTGAGCCGGCTCGACGAGACGCACGTGGGTCTTTACGTCGCCGACGCCGTCGGGCACGGCATCGCCGCTGGTCTGCTGACGATGTTCATCCGCCAGGCCGTCGTCGGAAAGCACATCGACGGCGACGCCTACACGCTCGTCGGCCCCGGCCAGGTCCTGGCCCGGCTCAACCGCGAGCTGGCCCGCCAGGAACTGCCCAACTGCCAGTTCGTCACCGCCTGCTACGCCCAGCTCGACACCCAGACGGGGCGGCTGGAATTCGCCCGCGCCGGACACCCGCACCCCATCCATGTCAACGCCAGGGGCCATTGCACCGACGTGCGGACCGTCGGCGGGCTGCTCGGCGTCTTCGCGGAAGAGTCCTATCCCACCTGCACCGTCCAACTCGAACCGGGCGACAAGTTCATTCTCTACAGCGACGGGCTGGAACACCTGATCGTCTCAGGGCGGGACCGGCAGGGCGGAACCGTCGCATTCGCACCGGCCTTCCGCGAGCACGTCCGAAAATCCGCATCGGCCTGGGTACGGTCGCTGGCGGCTACCATCGACCAGTCCGCCGGCAGCCTGGCACCGCTGGACGACATGACGGCCCTGGCAATCGAGCGTCTGCCGGAATGATCCGCTAACCCATCCCCAACATGCCTACCGGTGGGCAATAAACTAATAAACTATTTATTGCATTCATTTTTGACAGCACATTTCTTGGCACAACAGGGTCGTTCCGAACGTACATAAGGTAGGATTGTATTCCAGCCAGCACGAACCGGCCCGACAAAGCATGGAGGGGGCTTGAGCGCTGGCCTTCGCAAAGCCCCGGCTGCTCGGAAGGTCCAAGGTCGAGGGCCTTGTTTGGTCGATAATTGATTCCGGCGAGCCGATCTGTTCAGATGAAGGGAGAGGGCACCAGGCAGCGGACGAGGGCCGGTGCCGATTGGTTTGAAAGGACGTCTTATGTTCGGATGGCAGCAGGAAGAGGCGTCTCGATGGACGTGTCGGATTCCCGTCTTGTCTCTCGCGGTGATTCTGGCATGGTTCTCGGCTGCATCGGGCCAGATTACGGTCGGCAGAAGAGGTTCCCCCATGCCAAGTCTGAACTCGCCTGCCTACCAGTTACCGCGTGGTTTCGGCGGTGCCAATTTCGGCCGCCCCACGACGTACGGTAATGACGCGGGTACTCCCCAGCCTCCAACACCTATCATGGCTCCCACGCAGCAGGAGCTGCTCGGCGGGATGACGGGTGGCGGCAGACCGTCAGCGAGAAGCGGTGCTGTCTTTCGTGCACCCGCCGCCAGGGTTCGACTCTTGTCCCCTTCCCCGGCAGGCATGGGTTTTCATGCACCGCTTCGCGTTGGCAGAGGCCGTTACGGGCCAAGCAGGCTTTACAACACGATCGATGCTGTCAGTCAGGGGCGCCTGGAACCGATGTTGCGAGGACAAGCCAGCCAGACCGACCGGGTGAGCGCGCGGTATGCCAGTTGGGGCCGTCCGGAAATAACAAGGCCGATCGGAGGACACCCCGAGGATTTCATAACCACCGCGGTACCTCCAAGTTCGCAGAGCGATTCCGAGCTTGACCGGGAAACACCGGCCGCACCGGTAAGCTTGCGAGAACTCGTCGAAAACCGCCTTGCCGCGCGCCGGCAGTTGTTCGAGTCCCAGGCGATGGACGCCTTCCAGGCCGGGCGCTATCAACAAGCCTGCGAACAGCTCGTCTTGGCCGACGCTGCGGCGTCGAGCGACCTTTCCCAGAGAATCTACCTGCGTCTCTGGCACGTGTACGCCTGCATCGCGGCCCAGCAATACGCCCAAGCTGTCAACAGCGTCTCCTGGCTGCTCCAACGAGAACCGGATGAAAATGTGCCAGCCGGCGCACAAACGCTGAATCGTTTCCGCGATATTCGTTCTTTTTACGGCCAACCCGGCGACTACGTGGAACACAGCCGAATCCTGGAGCGCTTCGCGGCCGCCAACCGCGAGAGGCCGGACATGGCCGTCCTGGAGGCGATGTGGGCGTGGGGCCGGGGTGACACGGTCAACGCAAAGTGGCACGCTCGTCGCTTTATCGAAGCGCTCGACAGGGAACTGGCCCAGCGGCAGACTGAAACGAGTCTGGCCAACCAGGGAGCCACGTCGTGGCATCGGCTTGTCGCTCTGTTCGAGGAGGCGGAAAAGATCGGGGCACCAACGCCGGCCATCCCCGCACCTGATTTGGCACCTGACAGCCAGGAGCCTTGAGAAGGGGAACGCGCATCCCGTCGCCCGGTCGATCTTCAGGCGAAGGTGCCCCCCTTCAGAACGGTCAACGCCGGCCAGCAGATGGGTTCGCCCACCCAGCACCCTTTCAGGAATGTGGGTCCTATCGCGCCGGCGACACCCTGCCCCACCTGCACGGGAGGCAACACGGGCGGAATGTGCTATGATCACCGCTGATAATCCTTGTCAGCGCGCGGCGAGCGCCCGATAGAAACAATCATGGCTGAATCGCACAAGCCCAATCATGACTACCATATCCCGCTGTCCCTGGCATCATTCCTCGCGCACGCGGGTTTGTTTGCACTCAGCCTGCTGCTGGCTTTCGCAGTCGTCTACAACTTCAGGCCCTCCCACCGCTGGTTCACGACCGAATACCTGACCTACCTCCCGCTGACTCTGGTGGTGAAGCTGTCGGTTTTCGGCTGGTTCGGCCTCTACCGCGACTCGTGGCGGTACGTCGGTCTGCGCGACCTGTTCCGGATCATCATTGCCGTCTGGGTCAGCATTTTCTTCTGCGTGGCGATCTACTACTTTTCGCAGGGCCTCTGGCGCCAGTTCCTGCCGCCGGACCGCAGCCTTTGGGTGCCCAACTCGGTCTTCATGCTCGACTGGGTCTTCAGCATCGCCGTGGTCGCCAGCGCACGTGTCGGCTACCGCTTCTATTACGAGGAGCTGCGTCCCCTGGCACCGACGGCCCAGATCCGCCTGCTCATCGTCGGCGCAGGCGACACGGGTGATCTCATCCTGCGTGAGATCGCACGCTCGGCCGAGGCCCGCTACGAGGTCGTCGGTTTCCTGGACGACGACGAACGCAAGTGGGGCGGCCGAATCCGCGGTGTCGAAGTCCTCGGGCCGACCGAGGAGATCCGCAAGGTCTGCCAGGACGAGATGGTCGACGAGGTTCTGCTGGCGATGCCCAGCGCGCCGCAGCGGAAAATCCGCCACCTCGTCGAGCTCTGCCAGGGAATGAACCTTCGGTTCCGGACCGTGCCGTCCGTCCGCGACCTCATCGAAGGACGCGTCGAGGTCAATCAGATCCGACCCGTCGACATCGAGGACCTGCTCGGCCGCGACCCCGTCACGCTCGACACGACGGCTATCGGCCAGTACATCCACAGCAAGGTCGTTTTAGTGTCGGGCGCGGGCGGTTCGATCGGTGCGGAGATGTGCCGGCAGATCGCGCGATTTCAGCCGAAGCGGCTGCTGCTCGTCGAACGGATGGAGAACGCCCTCTTCGAAATCCACCGCGAGCTGGTCAGCCTGTTTCCCGACCTCGACATCCAGCCGTGCGTGGCGGACATCGGCGACGCGCAACGGATCCGCACGCTGCTGGCCGCCGAGCGACCGGCGGCCATCTTCCACGCCGCCGCCCACAAGCATGTCCCCATGATGGAATGGAATCCCGGCGAGGCGGTCAAGAACAACATCCTCGGCACCAAATGCCTCGCGGACGAGGCGCGTCGGTCCGACGTCGCCAAGTTCGTCATGATCTCGACCGACAAGGCCGTCAACCCGACCAGCGTGATGGGCTGCACGAAGCGCGTCGCGGAAATGTATGTCCAGCAGCTCGCCAGCACCTCGGACAGCCGCACCGAGTTCGTCACCGTCCGGTTCGGTAACGTGCTGGGCTCCAGCGGCAGCGTTATCCCGATCTTCAAGGAGCAGATCGCCCACGGCGGACCGGTCACCGTGACGCACCCGGAGATGGTCCGCTACTTCATGACGATCCCGGAGGCCGCCCAGCTCGTTCTCCAGGCCGGCGCGATGGGCAAGGGCGGTGAAATCTTCCTGCTGGACATGGGCGAGCCCGTCAAGATCGTCCAGCTCGCCCAGGATCTCATCACGCTCAGCGGCCTGCGACCCTACGAGGACATCGACATCGTCTTCACCGGCGTGCGCCCGGGCGAGAAACTCTTCGAGGAGCTTTCGATCACCGGCGAGGATACGAGCCGCACAGCACACCCCAAGATCGGCATCAACAACAAGCGGCCCGAAGATTTCGAGCACATCTGCCGATGCATCGACCGGCTCATCGCGATGATGGATTCCGCGTTGCCCGAAGCAATCCGCGAAGAGCTCAAAAAAGCCGTCCCCGAATATGACGCGACCCCGGCTGCCCCGCCGCTGCATGTCGCAGTCACGACGGGCACGGGCGATCAGCCGGCCACCGAAACACTCGGACCCTCGACTGCCCCCGGCACGTAGAGTCAAGGCAGGTCAACGACCTGCCCTACAACCTGCTTTGTAAGCAGTACGTTGCGAAGGACGGCCGCCCCGCACCAAAACAGTCCAGCAGGATTGCTTAGGACGGCACATTGTCCCATGACCGTTTTGGTGCGGGGCGGCCGCTACACATGCTCCCTCACGGTCGCGGCCCGGATCAGAGACACATGCCCGCGGCTCGTTGGGGGGCGATGCACCGTTTTTCGCAAACGGCTCGGTGCGACGCTGCGGAGGTGTGCTGACTACGAGCGGGTCGTTTTGTGGAACAGCGCCTCGGGCGGGATCGGCTCCCAGTCGAGGCCGGGGCCCTGCCACGAAACGAGCAGCTCTTTGACGTTGTGCTCCTGGAAGTAGCCAAGGCGAATCGGGTGCAGTCCGGCCGCCAGCGAAATCGAACCCTTCTCCACGGACGACCAGTGAACACCGTCGTTGTCGACGACCAGCGTGTCACCGACCCACAGTAGCGTCCCGTCGTCCGATTGGGTCTGGAACGTGTACCTGCCGTCACGAGGGACGGCAATGTAACCTTCGAATTCCAGAGCGGAATGGATGTCGCGAATGCCCTCCGGCAAATCGAATGCATCGGCCGTCCGCGTCCATACGGGCGTCATCGTCGGGAAATCAGGTACCTGCTGAACGTGCTGTTCGTAATAGCGGCAGGTCAGGCCGGGTACGACCTGGCTTACCTCCACGGCCGGCTTGGGCGGCGTACGGGTGAAGGTGGCGGTGGCCGTCTCGCCCATTCGGCGGCCTTCGTCCCAGAACAGGCGCGCCTTGACGACGGTGTCCTCGCGGAGTTCGAAGGCGTTCTCGAAAAGCGGCGAGTCGGCCGTCGGCTCGCTTCCATCGAGCGTGTAGCGGATCGCGCGCGCTTCGAAGGGCGAATCCAGCCGGACGAGCACGTTGTCGGTCCACTCCGTCTTGTCGGCCAGGATCCGCGGCGGCAGCGCGTCGAAGCTCCGGTAGTTGCCGACAACCTCCGAGGTGCGGAGGTAGCGATCGTAGATCCGCAGGCCCGCCAGTCGGCCGTTCAGCGACGGGGCGATCCGGGCGACGACCGCCCCGTTCACGTCGCCCAGCGTCTTCGAAAAGCGGCCCCAGCCGTACTGGCGGTGGAGGCCTCCGTCGCAGATTTGGCCGTCGACCAGAACCGTGATGATCCGCGGACCGGGATCGACCACGAAGGCCACGTGATGCAGGTTGCCCGCACGGACCCGGCCGGGGTCCGTATCCCACCGGGCTGTGGCGGTCCCGTCGCTGAGTTCGAGCTGGACGGTGCCTGACCGCGTCGTGGTGACGGCCAACCCCTTACCGTCCGCGTCGCGCGCGTCGAAAATAACCTGCTCGCCGGCCAGCTCGTTCAGCTTCAGCCAGAGCTCGACGGTCAACCCGTCGCCGGTTCGCAAATTTTCGAAGCGCGGCATCCGCAATCGCGTGGGCAGAGGCTCGGCCGGCTCGGCGGACAGACGAAGCCCTTCGGTGGCCACCTCGCGCGTCGTCGCCTGGTTCCACATGCCCTCGAGCAAAGTCGGATCGATGGGGTGAACACGGGCGACATACTTGTTCGTCGCGGTGATCCAGTAGCACCCGTCCTGCTCGATGAGGTCCGGGTAGCTGAAGCGCGTGTCCACGTCCGGGTCGTAGAGAAGGATCTCCGGCTGCGACCAATGGATGTAGCCGTCCCGCTCGACGCCGCCGAGAATCCAGGCCGGGTTTCTGTTCGTGAAGTCCGTGCCGCTGTGGTTGTGGTACCAGAACAGGTACTTGCCGTTGGCCGTCTTGAACAGTTTGGGACAGGCGCGTGGCGTTTTGATCCGCCGCGAAACGGGCACGTCCGCGCGGTAGGTCATGTAGGTCGGACGGGTCCAGCTTCGGGCTCCGTCGCGGCTGTAGGCATGGATGGGGTAGCCGGTCGTCGTGCGGTAGACGCAGTAGAGCGAGCCGTCGCTGAGCGGGACGATGTTGTGCTCTTCCTGGACCGAGCCGAACTGGTCGTGCCGCAGGCCATGGTCGCCTTCCGGGCGCATTTCCCAGTGGATCTTTTCGGGGTCGCGCTCGGTCAGGATGTTGTCGGAATGGTAGAACCACCCCTCGCCGAGGTCGAGGATGTATCGGCCGAGCTTGGTAAAGGCGAAGTAGACCGAAGAGTTGACGACGCTGGGCTTGTCGATGCCCCAGAAGATCTGCACCTGGCCCTTCCAATCGTTGGTCCGGTCGCAGGCGGTGAGGCGCATCGGCAAGCGGTAGCGCTTCTCCGACCAGCTTCGGCCGAAATCGTCCGTATACCGGTAACAGTACCAGCCGAGCATGTCGGCCCGTATGTTTTTCCGGTCGCCGAGCCGGCTGACGCGGTCGCCGTTGTAGCAGTAGAACGCGTAGACGCGCCCATAGTCCGTCAGCAGTGGGACGGCCCAGGAGGCTGCAGGCCCGTCGGCCGGCTCGATGTCGACGAGGTCCGACCACGTTCGCCCCCGGTCCGTACTGATCGTCGAGACGACATGCTGGCCGGAATGACCCTCTTCCCCCTGACCGGTGGTCATCACGCAGAGCCAATAGCCGTCCGGTGTAACGATGATGTAGGGCTGATCGCAGTATCCCTCATCGGGGATCCGCAACCCCGTGCGGAGATTGCGGGGATCGTCCATCCGACCCGCGGGCTCGGCGAGCGGATGGTCTGACTGCGCTACAACTTGGCTCGCCAGACAGAGGCACAGCACGGTCGCCAGGACCGGCCTATGCCGGTCCCGGATGCGGGCAGAGTCCCGTCGAATCATCGCTTCTCCTTCTTCAGCCGGGGGTGTCGTGCGGCAGATCCATCGAGTCGATCGCATCCATAAGCTACCATTTTTGTCACGCGCAAGGCAAGTTGTGCCGGCGGTCGTGCAAAGCAGGTGCGCATTACGTGTGTGTTTCGTAAGACGGCGGGCGGGCAGACGGTTTCTCCTTGGCGTGGCTCTCACAGGCTCGGCTCAGGTCAGGAACGGCCGTCCACATCAAAACGGCCAGCAGGCGGCAGGTCGTCGCACGAACCTTTTTGGTACGGCACGGCGGCCGCTACAGAGAGGCAACGTTAAAAGAAAACGGCCGCCACGGGGGACGGCCGCTCCAGAGCAAGGCCATTAACCGCGACTAACCGGCCGCTACCTGCCGGGCAGGTGCCGAAGGCGGCGCGGGAAGATGCGTGACCGGCAGGCCGCCGGAAAGGTTGTCAGCCGAGTGGGCGACCTCGTGCTCGATGGTACGGGACTGGACCGGTCCATTGTTCTGGTCTGCACGTGGGGTCGCCAGGCCAAGCTGCTGCTCGATTCTCGCGATGATCTCCCGGAGCCGTTCCTCGCTCCGGCCAGCGGCCGTCTGGCGGTGAACCGTCCGGTCCTCGGCCAGCATCCCGGCGATCCGCCGGTTGGCCAGGATGACCGTGGAATGGTTCTTGTCGCCCATCGCCCGCCCGATCTCCGGGAAGCTCAGGTCCGTATGCTTACGGGCTAAATACATCGCCACGCCGCGCGCCAGGGCGATCGTCCGCGTCTTGCGCGAGGTGTGCAGGTCGGCCGGCGTCAGGCCGAAATACGTCGCCACGGTCTGATCGATCTCGTCGAGACCCAGCGCGCGCCGCGCGCGGTGGATATGCTCCGACAAGGCGCGTCGCGCCAGCACCAGCGTGATCGGTTGGCGCGCGACCGTGCTGAACATGACCAGCTTGAGCAGGGCGCCTTCGAGTTCGCGGATGTTGGAGGTGACGTGCGCGGCGATGTAGGCGATGACGTCGTCGGGGACGCTCTGGTTGGTCAGTTGCGCGATCCGCGCGCGAAGGATCTCGCAGCGCATCGCGTAATCGGGTACTTCGAGCCGCACGACCATGCCGGCCATGAAGCGGTTCGTGAGCTGCTCGCTGAACTGGCCGATGAGCTTGGGATGCGTGTCCGACGCGCAGACGATCGTGCGCCGCTGCCCGTCGATCGCGTTGAACGTGTGGAGGAACTCTTCCTGCGTGGCCCGCTTGTTGGCCAGGAAGTGGACGTCGTCGATGATGAGCACGTCGAGATGGCGGTAGCGCTTGCGGAAAACATCCGTCTTGTTCGAGCGGATTCCGAGAACGAATTCGTTGGTAAACTCGTCGCCGGTGACGTACTTGCAGCGGCGGTGCGGGTTCTTGTCGGCCAATTCGTTGGCCAGTGCCTGGAGCAGGTGCGTCTTGCCCAGGCCCGATCCGCCGTGCACGAAGATGGGGCTGTACTCGACGCGCTCGCCGCCGGCCACACGACGGACAGCCGAAACCGCCAGCGCATTGGAGGGCCCCTCCACGAGGTCCTCGAACCGCCCGCGGAGCTTCCGCGGCACGGGCTCGGCCGCCTGGCGGTGACGGCGCGCCATGCGCTCCGGATGCCGGGCGACGTCGTCGGCCTGCGAATTGAGCTGACGCTTTTTCAAGCCCGCCAGCAGCCCGCTGTCCACCACGAAGGAGACGCGGTGCGCGCGGCCGGTGACTTCGTTCGCCGCTTCCGCGATGGTTTCGGCGAAGTGCCGCTCGATCCACCCGCAGAGGAACGCGTTCGGCGTACTGACTTTCAAGTGCCCCTGGGCGATCGTCAATCGCGTGGCGTTCTTGAACCACACGCGAAATTTCGAGGGGCCGACGTGCTCTTCGATTTTTTTCAGGATCGATGTCAGTTCGTCTTGGCTGGGGACGTACACGAGGCGCTCCTTTTCGCACGATCGGCGTGAAAGGCTGCTCACAGGGGTGAACACAAAACCAGACAAACGAAAACAGACGACGATAAGCCGATGGCCCTTCCTGCGGGTGGTCGCTCTTGGACGCGTTCGCGTTCTAAACACCAACCTGAAGTGATCCAGGAAAGGCCCGCCTCCTCCAGCGTCGGCGGCGTCACCATACCGCGAGTTCTTGAGTAATTCAATACCGAAAAAAGCGTTCGAGAGCGCTTGGTAACCTCATCCACCATCCAGCATTCGATAACAGCGAAGGTTGCGTCCGATCACAAAACTTATCCACTGCAAACTGCGCGGGATGTGGATAACCGGTGGGCAAGCACGTAACCTTTTCACCGACCGAAAGCAACGAAAAAATGTTCGACACCAAATCACTTACATTCGTCGACCGTGCGTTCCGGGATTTCAGGGATCGGGGGACAGAGGAACCGAAAAGAACACGCGCGTGCGGCTCGTTCAGCGTCACAGCATGGCGTGCGAACCAAAAACCGGGCACGCGCCTGCGTCTCGAACCGTACAGGATACGAAATGGGGGATAACCTCACCCGGGTCGCGCGAAATGCCGCCGATTCAAGCGTACCAGAAGGGTGCTGTACGGTGTCCCGTCGCCCTGAGGACGGAGAATCGCCCGGATTCGACGTCCCGGGCGTATTGCACTGCCCGACATCTTCCTTTTGGGCATGTGCTGAACGGCCGCCCTTCTGTCACCTCCGTGCGGTGAACCGGTAGGTGCCCGAATCGACGGCATAGACCGACCGGTCGGCCGCCCGACCTATGCTCCGAACACCCTCAGCCTCGTAGGCCGGCAGATCGCCCTCCCGCACGCTGGTCGGATCGGAGGTCGGCACGTAGATGGTCGCGGTCGTATTCGACGGGATCTCGACGGCCCATTCGAAAACGTCGCCGTCGATTTTCCAATCGCTGACGATTCGCCCGTACATCGACAGGTGCGAGGCGCTGGCTGCGCGAAGCTCGCCGACGGGCGTGGGCCACAAGACGATACGCTTGAAACCGGGTTTGGCGGGATCGGAGCGGATACCCGCTACGTTCTCGTAAAACCAGATCGCCAGGTCGCCGACGAGCATCAAGTGATTCCGCGAATTCATCGCCGGATCGGCCGTATCCCCGTTCCAAAGCTCCCAGACGGTCGTCGCGCCCTGCTCGACCATGTACCCCCAACTCGGGTAGCTGGTCTGGCTGGCGAGCCAATAGGCCACATCCCCCCGCCCCTCGGACGTCAGCAGCCGCATCAGCCACTGCCCGCCGATCAGGCCGGTCGCCAGATGGCCGTCGTTGGCCTCGACGATACTGTCGATCAGATGCCCGAAAACGCGCGACCGCTCCGTCTCGGGCACGAGGCCGAAAGCCAACGGCAGCACGCAGGAGGTCTGTGTGCCATTGTCGTAGGTACCGGTCTCGGCATTGAAAAACCGCTTGTTGAAAGCCTCTCCGATTTGCTCGGCCCACGAGCGATAGTGCGCCGCATCGTCATCCTTGCCGAGAATCTCGGCGTACCGGGCCAGCAGCCTCAGGTTGTTGTAGAAGTAGGACGTCCCCAGCAGCGGGCCGGCCGTCTTGCGGGCCGGGTCCTTCGAGTGGATCAGCTCCGGGCTTTCCGGCGGCACGCACCAGTCGCCGTAGGTATCGCGCGGCATGATGCCGTCCTCGAGGAACCGGCTCATGTAGTCGATCCACTTGCACATGGTCGGGTAGTGACGTTCGAGGACGCGCCGGTCGCCGTACTGTTCATAGAGGTGGCCGGGGATGATCACGTACGCGCTGGGCCAAGTGATGTTGTCCGAGTACATCGGCCAAAACGGAGGCGCGACGTCCGGAATGCTGCCTTCTTCGGTCTGGGCCTCGGCGATGTCGTCGAGCCACTTGGTGAAAAAGCTGGCCACGTTGAAGTCGAACATCTCGGCCCGCGACTGGGTGGCGATGTCGCCCAGCCAGCCGTGGCGCTCGTCGCGCTGCGGGCAGTCCGTCGGGATGCTGCGAAGATTGCCCCGCACGCCCCAGACGACGTTGCGGTAGATCCGGTTGATGATCGGCGTCGAACAGGCGAACGACCCCCGCCGCTCGACGTCCGAATGCACGACGCGTCCCTCGATGGTCGAAAGGTCCGGCTTGCCCGGGTAGCCGCGTATCTCCACGTACCGGAAACCGTGGTAGGTGAATCGCGGCTCGTACACCTCGACACCTTCACCGCGCAGCACGTAAACATCCGTCACCTTGGCCGACCGCATGTTCTCGACGCTCAGGGAGCCGTCCTCATGGAGAGACTCGCCGAACCGCATCGTCACACGCGTGCCGGCCGGCCCGGAGACCTTCAGGCGAACCCAGCCCACCATGTTCTGCCCGAGGTCGTAGATGTAAAGGCCCGGCTCGTGTTCGCGGACCGACACGGGGCGGATCGTCTCGGTCACCCGGTGCGGCTCGTTGGGCTGGGCGACGATCCGGCCCTCCGGCGGGTCCACGCGCTCGGCCGCCTGCCACCCGCTGTCATCGAAACCGGGCCGGTCCCAGCCGTCCATTTCGCGCCGCGCGTCGTAAACCTCCCCATCGTAGTCATTGTTAGCACGGATCGGACCGGCCGTCGTCAGTTTCCACGTCTCATCGCTGACGAGAACCGCCTCGCGGCCGTCCTCGTAGGTGACGTGCATCTGGAAAAGCATCTTGGGATAGCCGTAGTTGATCGTCTTGAACGGGATCTTGCCGCGCGGCGCCCAAAACCGCGAATTGCCGAGCATCACGCCGACGCCGTTGGCCCCCGTCTTCAGTCGGTCGGTCACGTCGTAGGTCACGTAGAAGGCGCGCTTGCTGTAGTCGGTAAGGTTCGGATCGAGCACGTGGTCGCCGACCTTGTCTCCATTGACCCACAACTCGTAATAACCCAGCCCGCAAATGTAGGCCATGGCGCGTTCGATCCTACCGTCAAGCGTCACCTCGCGGCGGAGCCTCCGCGCCGGCAGCTCGCGGCTCTCCGAGGCACCCAAGCCGATCTCGCCCCACGGGGCCACGCCATAGAGGCCGAGCTCCCGGGCCGCCTTCCAGCCGGTGTCATCAAAATCACGGGTGCGCCACCCCTCCTGCTTCCGGGTGTTGGTCAGCCAGTTATCGTCCGTTTCGACCACGACGCGCGTCCCGTTGGTGCAAATAACCTCGAGATGCGCGATCAGGCCGGCCGGGTTGGGCGCGTCCCCATCGTTGATCGCCGCCACCGCCAGGATGTTTTCGCCCGCATTCAGATGCTGCGATACGTCGAGGGCGACCGCACTGGTAAAACCGGTCGCACGACCGGCCCAGAGGCCGTTGAAATAGATCTCGCCGCGATTGTCAGCCGCAATGAGCAACTGGGCGCGCTCGACCGTGCAGCCGGCCGGTAGCTGGAAACGCCGGCGGAACCACCGCGGGCCCGTCGGCGCCGCCTTGGCCGGCTCGCCCTCGGGGGACCAGATCCACGTGACGGACTTCAAAGGATTCGCGAGGGCCTCCGGCGACTCGTCGCACCCGATCCAGCCACCCTTCCAGTCGTCCGGTTCCAGCAGGCCCATCGACCAGGTCGCCGGCGCGCTCCAGGAGACGGCCTCCCCGTCCCGATCCCAGACGCGAACCCGCCAGTAAACGCATTGACGGCTGGTCAGCGGCTGACCCTCGTAGACGACATGGACACATTGGTCCGAATCGACCTTCCCCGTATCCCACAGGTCGGCGCGACCTGCGAGCAGATCCTCCAGCGTGCGGGCCGCCTGAACGTGGTAGGCCGTCTGGCGCTCGCCCCGCCGCTCCGACACCATCCGCCAGCTCAGGCGGGGCTGCCGCTCGTCGATCCCCAGCGGATCGACGCGGTACTCGCAGCGCAGGTCGATCACCCGCACCGTATCAGCCGCCCGTGCCTCCGACGCGGACTGTCCCCAGGCCATCATGAAACCCGCCATTGCCATCACCGCCATTGTTCGCGCCATCGTCCACCTCTTTACTCGTGCCCACACGCCGGCCGACGCGTGCGCCCACCGAAATGACCGGTCCTGCAAAGACCCGGAACTTGTGTCATCATAACGGCTGTCTGGAACGTGTACAGGCGCGCCGGGCGCTTCTCCGCCGGCCGTCCCTGCGGTAGGATGCCGCGGGGAAAATGTGTGGCGGGCGCGTCTCCGCTGCTTTGCGAACAGCCGGTTTTCCGATTCTTTTGAGGACGAGGCATTTCATGGACGTCGCCGTCGAGATCATTGCCGACGACCACAACCTCTGCGGCGAAGCACCGACGTGGGACCACCGCACGGGACGACTGCTCTGGACGGACATCCCCAATCGAAAGGTCTGCACCTACGCGCCGGAGACGGGCCGCAGATCCCTGCTCTGCGACGGCTGTTCGGTGGCCGGCATCGCCCTGCACGCCGACGGGGGGTGGGTGGTGGCCGGCAGCGAGGGACTGCACATCCTGGCCCCCGACGGGTCGCTCCGCACCGTCCTGGCAACCCACGAGGGGGCGGCCCTGAACTTCAACGACATCCTGGCCGACCCCGCTGGCCGTATCTACGCGGGCACCTACTACTGGCGCGACGGCGTCATGGTCCAACACGGGCGGCTTTATCTGGTCGACACGGACGGCTCGGTCCGCGTCGTGGCCGACGGCGTCCATCTGTCCAACGGACTGGCGTTGAGCCTCGATCACCGCACGCTCTACTACGCGGACTCGGCCGCTCGCACGATCCACGCCTACGACGTCAGCCCGGCCGACGGCACACTGGCGAATCGGTGCGTCTTCGTACGACTGCCGGACGACGGCGGCGTGCCCGACGGCCTGACGATCGATGCGGAGGGTTTCGTCTGGTGCGCCCAGTGGTTCGATGGGCAGGTGGTTCGTTATGACCCGGACGGTCAACCCCAGCGACGCATCGCGATGCCCGTCAAGCAGGTCTCGAGCGTTGCTTTCGGCCGGCAGGACCTGTCCGACCTGTTCGTGACCTCGGCCGCCGGCTACGTCCCGACGACCCTCGACCCGCCCGGCTTCGATCGAAACGCGCCGATGGGCGGCCCGCTCTACCGAATCGGGCTGGACGTCGCCGGCCGGTGCGGGCACCTCGCACGGATCGCTCCGCCGGCGCATTAGGACGCGGACGTCCCACGCGAGCGGCTAGCGTGCACTGCGGGGAGAGTCTTCCTGCTTGACGGCGGAAAGTTGCACACGGCTCAACGCGGCCAACTGCTTCAGGAAGGACTCCATCCGGTCCCGCTGGGGCGCGGGCAGGACGTGCCGGCCGAACCGGGCGGCATAATAGGCGGCCACCAGTTCGGGTGCGGGCCGAAGAATCGGAAAACGGCAGGCCAGCTCGCCCGCGAACTCCGCCGGCGTCTGACCGGGCTGCGGCGCGACGCCCAATTCCGCCATCCGCCTGCACATCCGGGCATAGAAGGCTGACTCACCCGACAACCTCGCTGCCCATCTCCTCGCACACCACCGCCTCAACCGCACCGCAAGGCGATACGTCACGACGGCTGCGACGTACGCGAGGAGCACCACCATCGTCAGAACCATGATCGCAAAGAGCCAGTAGAGGACGCGGTCGCGCCAGCCCAACTCCGACCGCCACCAGATGAGCTCGCTGACGAAGCCCAGAACCGCTCCCCATGCCGTTGAGCGGGCGCCGGCCGGTCGCTGCAACCAGTCGACGATCGCGGCGAACAGCGCGTGCCGGGAACTCGCGTCGTAATCGACCACCAGATCGGACCACTGGAACTGGAGATAGTCGAGATACCGGTACACCCTCAGCAGCCAGGGGCGGTAGCTGGCGTCCGGGGACGCGCTGGCCGGCGTCGGATCGAAACGCACCCAGTCGCGTCCGGGGAGATACACCTCCGCCCATGCGTGCGCGTTCTCTTCCGTCACGTTGTAATAGCCGCCGACCTCGTTGTAGTCCCGCCCCAGAAAGCCGGTCGCGATCCGCGCGGGGATCCCGCGATACTGGCAGAGCAGCACCAGCGCCGCGGCGAAATACTCGCAATGCCCCTGGTGGTGACCGAATAAAAAATCACCGATTGGTTCGTCGCCCCCCCCCACCGGAGGGGGGTTCAGCGAATAGCGGAACCGGGGCGCCTGAAGGAACGCCTGGGCCGCGACCACGAACTGCTCGGACTCGACGGGATCATCCAGCGTCCCCTGCGTACCGGCGCGCGCGTCGATCTCCGCGACCAGCGCACGGATTTCCGCCTCGCGCGGCAGCGGCGGATCGGGTAGCAGCAACTCCGGCCGGCGCCCCTGCCCATACCAGGAAGCCATCACCGCAGCCAGGTTCTCACATACACTCTGGATGGAGACCACCTCGTACCGCAATGATCGGGGGGCAGGCAGGTAGATACCCAACGTCAGGTCGTCGGTGAATCTGCGGACCCGATTGAAATCGCGGCTGGATACCTCGCGCGGCGGGTAGAGGGCGAACAGGTAGCGGTGCAGGTCGGGTTCAAGCCAATACCGTTGCGTGACCAGCTCGACATCGCTGACACCGTAGGCCACCGGTAGAACGGGTATGATCCCGCCCAGATCCTCGCTGGTGGTCAGCAGGGTATGGCCGGGCATGTTGATTTCCCGGCTGACGCTGCGCCATTCCCAATGCCCGCCCCCCGGCCCGGGTCGCTGACGGTATTGGTCGAATACGACGCTGCGAAAATAGGGTGCGACCTCCTCCGGCCCCAGAATCCGTCCGTCCTCGCTGGCCACCTGGGCACGGAACACCTTCTGCTGCGACGTGCGGATCGGCCCGATACGTCGAAAGTCCATCACGGACTGCCTGTCCGATCCGGAGACGGCGGCGACATGCCCCTCCAGCCGCCCCAAGACCCCGCCTCCGACACGAGGAACGGCGATGAACACCAGCATGCCGACGAGCAGGGATGTCAGGCCGGCCAGAACCGAGACGCGCCCCACCGGGGCGCCGCCCCACGCACCCGATCCGTAGCTCTCCACCCAGGGCCGTCCGAACAGGCGATGATTCTCGCGCCGGGTGCGTTGCTTCTCGATGACCAGGTGGAGTCGGACGAGCGCGGGAAGACCCACCACGACGTAGATCAACAGAACCAGCCCGAACAGAAAATGGCCGCTGATAAGCGAGGCGACCATCAGCAGAACGAACAGCAGGACGAAGACCATGCCCTGCTCGCTCGTTTTCTGTTGCGTCAGGAGAAGGACCGCGCAGACGGCGATCATGAAGTGGGCCAGGGCCATCACCCCGATCGTGCTGAGCCAGAACCAGTCGCACAACAGCAACAGAAAGGCCGCCACGATCGCCACCTGGCTGACCCGAGACCCCAACAGGGCCGGCCCACCTCGCCACACACGCCATCCGCCCGCCAGCACGCTGACGGCCGCCACCGCCCAGTAGCTCCACACGTGCTCGGCCGAGGCCAGCGCGGTGGTGACGGCCATCAGCAGGACGGCCTGCGACAGGAACAGGCGGATCCGCCCGTTCACGAACCGTCTCCTTTCTCCGGCAGGTCGCCGGGCGGCACGAAAACCTGTTCGAACCAGTCGCTTCCGGGCGCCCCCAAAAGGATCGACCGCGAGCGACCCGCGACGAAGCGAAGAATCCGGCGGTGAGCCTCCGTCACGACGGGCGTGCAGACGAGGCACCGTCCCGCCCAGTCGGCCGTCCACCGCAGGCCCGACACGAGTTCCTCGATCGAATGCGCGCAGGGCGGCTGGATCTCGGCCAGCTCGCGCAAGAGCCGCTGGCGATGACCTCGCCCGCCAGCCGGTGGAATGATCACGGGCACCGCCGCCCGGATGATCAGGCCGACGCGATGCCCGTGCTCCAAAGCGTCGCAGACGGCCGTCGCAGCCGCGGTGATGACCTGCTCAGCCTGCCGCGTGAAAAGGGCAACCTCCCTCCGGCGGCGCTTCGCGCCCGCCCCCGGCCGCGAGCCGTCGTCGGGTTCCGGCCAGGGATCCATGAGCACGACCCACGGGTTGCCCCTCGGCGGCACGTGCTCGCGCACGAGCAGCTCCCCCGTCCGCGCCGATCGCCGCCAATGCACGCGGCGCAGACTGTCACCCGTGCGGTAGTCGCGGAGCCCGTAAAATTCCTCCTCGCCCGCACTCGGACCGATCGCGAGGGCGACACCCGCCTGCAAAGCGAGGCGCCGATCATCCATGGGGCGCCGCAGCCGCCCGAGAGCGGGAAAAACGGTCAGTTCCGCGGGCTGGCGCCAATCGACCGCGAACCGTACCAGGCCGAAGGGAAAAGACGACTCGACCCGCACGCCTTCCAGCAGGATGCGGCCGCGGGCCCGGCACCGGGCCGTCGCGCGGAGCTCGACGCGCTCGCCCGGTTCGAGCATCGTCGCGAAACCGCGGGGGAAAAGCCCTCCGGTCCCGGATGGTGGCATCTCCCGGACGGTGAGCGACCACGCCCGCGCCCTGCGCCGCCGGTTGCAAACGACATAGACGACCGGGAAATCGCTCCGGGCGGCGACGGAGGCCGGTGCATGTCTTCGGATTGTCACTCCTCGAACGACCCGTGCGGCGGCAAGCACGTTGAAAACCATGGCCCCGACGGCCATGGCCACCAGCAAAAGGAGAAGATTGGACTCGACGTTCAGGGCGGCCAGCCCGCCGACCATCGCGAACGACGCGGCGATCAGGCCGGAGGATGTGAGGGTCGGCCGCAGACGCGAAGGGGGAACGCGGTCGCTGCGCGCGGGCTGCGCGGCGGCGATGTGCTCCACTGTCGAACGCGTGGCCATCATGCAACCTTCCTGCCGCGTGCGTCTTTGGCCTGCTCCGGGCGTTTACTGCGGGACGGGTACGTGGCGCAGCATCGAACCGAGAAGGTGCTCGGTACTGACGGCATGGCCGTCCTGCATGTAGCTCTTGCTCATGACACGATGGGCGCACACTGGAATGAAGATGGCCTTGAGATCGTCGGGGATGACGTAATCGCGCCCGGACAGCATCGCCAGCGCCTGGGCCGTGCGGATGAACGAGATCGTACCGCGCGGCGAAACACCTACCTCCAACTGGTCATGGTCGCGCGTCGCCTCGACCAGCGCCAGCGCGTAGTCGGTCAGACGGTCGTCGACGCGCACGAGAGGCACCTGCGCCTGGACGGCCAGCACGTCGGCGCGCGACATGACCGGCGCGATCGTCTCCAGGCCCACCGTGGCCGGCTCCTCACGGACGATACGCTTTTCGACCGCGCGGTCCGGATACCCGATCCGGATCCGCAGCGCGAAGCGGTCCAGCTGGTTTTCCGGCAGATAATACGTCCCCTCGAATTCGAAGGGGTTCTGCGTAGCAATCACCCAGAAGGGCTTCTCGAGCACCAACGTCCGACCGTCCACGCTGACCTGGCACTCGTTCATCGCTTCGAGCAACGCCGACTGCGTCCGCGGCGTGGTCCGGTTGATCTCGTCGGCCAAAATGACGTTGGCGAAGATCGGCCCCTTCTTGAACTCGAACGTCCCGCTCGTGCTGTCGTAGACGCTCACGCCGATGATGTCCGAGGGCAGCATGTCCGGCGTCAGCTGGATCCGGTGGAATGTCAGGTCGAGGCTCCGCGCCAGGGCCCGGGCGAGCACCGTCTTGCCGACACCCGGCACATCCTCGATCAGCAGGTGCCCCCGGCTCATCAGCCCGACAAGCACCTGCGTCACGACCTCCGGCTTGCCCAGGAAAACCCGGTCGATGTTGGCGCGGAGGTCGGCCAGCCTCGCTTGAAGCGAATCATCCAGAATGGAAACCTGCGATGCCACGGATTTTCGACCCTCGCGCCGCCGCCGCGCTGCCCTCCACCGGACCCGATGGGCGGCCGTCACCCATTATACACAACCCAGGCGGCCGACGTCGCCGACCGCATGCAAATCGCGTGAAATCCTTGTTCCAGCACATCACGCCATTTTGTAGCGGCTGCGGATCGGATCAGGCAACTCGAACCTGCGCCACCCTTGACTCGACGCCGCGGGCTTCGCCCGCAATGGCTGCGAGGCGGCGCGCCGTGTCATGGGCCATCGGCACAATCTGCGGATTATCTCTTCGTCCGCCCATTTCATAGATGGGGATTCATTACGACACGCTGTACCACAGATCTGTGTGCTGTTGCCCTGTGAGCCGTGTGTTGCGAAGAACGGCCACCACGGGGGGGCGGCCGCTACAAAGGCTACCAGGGAGAAGCACCAGGGGCACCGTCAGCCGACCGCATGCTTGTCTTCCAGGGAGGCAGGTGGGAACAGCCCAGAATCGGCATCGGAGGGACGAAGGCGATGCCTGCGCTTCCGCGGCGCAGGCGGCGTGGCTGGCGCGCTGGCAAGTGGTTCCGGCGCGCCGTCGAGAGGCTGGCCCCTACGGCACTTCTTGAGACGGGTTTCGACGCGTTTGACGTAGTCGGCCGACAACTCGAAGCCGAGGTAGCGGCGGCCGAGTTTTTTGGCCGCGACCAGCGTCGTGCCGCTGCCGGCGAACGGGTCGAGGACGAGTTCGCCCTCGTTCGAGCACGCACGGATGATCCGCCCCAGCAACTGCTCGGGCATCTGGCAGCCGTGCCAGCCCTCGCGCTCTTTGAACGTGCCGCAGACACGCGGGAAATACCATGTGTCCCCATCGGGCGCGAACCCGTCGGCCAGATCCTGCGGGCGGAGAATCCACGTGTTGTCGGGCAGTCGTCCGCGCGCGTCGGCCCGCTTGTCGGCGTAGACGAGCTGCCGGGCGGACGGGACACGGACGGCTGCATCGTTGAAGGTGAAGTTCCCGGCATCCTTGAGGAAATAGAACAGGTGGGTGTGACTGCGGCTGAAGTTGGCCTTGCAGTTGACGCCGAACGTGTAGTACCAGATCACCCAGCTCCGGCAGGTCAGGCCGAGTTCTTTGGTCGCGATGAGCTTGAGCTCAGCCGCGTACTCGTCGCCGATCGCCAGCCAGAACGTGCCGTCGGGCTTGAGCGCGCGAACGACGCCGGCCATCCAACAACGCGACCAGTCGAGGTAGGCGTCCTCGTCCTGCCTGTCGTGGTAGACGTCATAGTCATAGCCGATGTTGAAAGGCGGGTCCGCGAAAACGAGGTCCACGCAGCCGGCATCGAGCGCGGCCAGCCCCTTGAGGCAGTCCTTGCGGTGAACTCGATTGATCCGCATCCCTCGGCCCTTTTGATCCGCCTGCCCATGCATGTCGTGGAAACGCCAACGGCTATTATGCGTTCCGGCCTCGATCGCGACAAGCGGTACGCAGCGCGTGCCGCCCATTTCGAACCGCGACCGGAAGGAGCCGGCCGTTGGGGCGTCAATCGGCATCGTTGTTTTCATGCAATTCGATCGCCCCGGTGACGCCACGGCACGACCAGGCGAAGACCGGAAAAAGGCCGCGACGCATTTTTAGCCCGTGTCCTTCTTTCCGACGACCGCGGGGTGGAAAGCGGTCACGTCGTTAACCGTCGCAACAGCCGGTGGTTAGCCCTGTTACGGGCCGAACTCGGGCAGCGCATTGCGGGGTTGACAGCCTGCCGCAGTTGGCTAGATTGTTGGGGTCTGCGAGTTCGCGGAAGGCGTCCGCCCGAAAGATCGGTCCGCCTTCGCCCGCCCCAGCCCGGTCTGGTGGGCGGCGCGGCTCGTGCGGGAACAAGAGGGGCGACCCGCCTGAAATCCGAAGGTCTGCACAACCTGCAAGTGGAGATCGTGGTGATGAACAACCCTACCTGCCGCATTGCCGGTCACGCGGTTCTGGGCGTCATGTCGGTCGGGCTCGTCCTGTCGGCGCTGGCTGGCTGCAGCCAATACGCGAGCGAGACCGGCTACGCCGACCATGGAAGGACGCAATTGCAGTTCTTCTCCCCGCCCGGCGCGACCGTGTCGGTCAAAGGCGGTCCGACGCGCAGCCACCAGATTCCCGTCTACGGCCCATACGACAATCGGCTCGAGCAGTCCCCCGAGCAGTTCAGCGTGTTCAACCTGCGTCCAGGCCGCTACGAGTTCAAGTACACCGCGGCCGAGGGTTTGCCCGGCGCGAGCGTCTACGGCGAGCTTGACGTCAAGTGCGTCTGCTCACAGATGGGGCGCATGTTCCGGCGGCGCGCTTTCATCCCGGTCGCGCTGCCGTCGGAGCACTATCAGCAGGTCGAGATCATCGGCGATGAAACCTTCCCCTATCGTGGCGAGGCGTATCGGACGGCCATCGACGAGCAGGACATCGAGCGGCTGAAACTCGGGGACGTCGTCGAAAAGGTCTTCTTTGTGGCCGACCTGAAAAAGGCGGCCAAGGCGCGCGACGATACCCTGCGCGACCTGAAAGTCTGCGAACGGGAAATGGAATACGCCGAATCCCGCTTCCGGCTGGCCTACCAGAACTACCGCATGGAGGTGGCCGACCCGCTGGCCAACCTCCTGGGTACGGATCGGGAGTTCATCCGGTGGGAGGCTGAACGGCAGCGGCTCTCGCAAGAGTACCGTGATCTTCAGGAGAAGCTGCAGCGCATCGAAGCCCTGCTGGCCGGCGACCACGTCCTGATCCGCAAGGGGATGCTCGTACTGGCCACGGAAGAGATCGTCGAGCACCACCGCGACGTCGTCGCGGCTGCCGACGATCTCGGCGATGTGCTTCTGGTGATGCGCGTCGGTGGCCGGCACATGCATTGGGGCGATGCCCCCGGCGAGCTGGCTTCCTATGAACCTGTGAACGAGGGAAAGTAAGCACCGGCAGCGTGGTGGAGCCCGGAGGATGCCCGCATCTCGAGGCAATGGGCAAAGCACCCGCGATCGCGACCCGAACGGGCGGAGCCGACAACTTTCGCTCCGGCGATGCCCCGATCCTGTAAGGAGGACGTGATGGGACGGACCCAGGCGTTGGGACGTGTCGGATGGATACTGCCGGTCGTCTGCTTGGTGGCACTGGCGGTCGGCTCGGGATGTGCGACGTCCCGGTCCCGGTCGTCGCTGGCCGACAAACAGGTCGTGCTGCCGGCGCATGTCGCCCTGCCTGACGGGTTTTACCCCCTGGCCGGTCATTACTGCCCCGACAACCCGGGCGACCACTACGACGGCTGGCCGCGCTACGTTGTCGGAACGCGCGACAAGGCCATCATGGCCTACGTGCCGGCCCAGACGTTCCTGATGGGCGGCGGAGATGATCCGGACACCGTCCCCCCGCGCGAGGTGGTCGTGGACCATTTCTACATGGATATCCACGAGGTAACCAATGCCCGGTTCCACCGCTTCGGCAAGCGCAGGTGCAGCGTCGGTGCCTACCGGGAATATTGGACCCCGGGCCTGAACGACGACCATCCCGTCCGCAACGTGTCCTGGGAGGAGGCCCTGCGGTACAGCAAGTGGGCCTGCAAGGAACTGCCCACGGAGGCACAGTGGGAAGCGGCCGCCCGCGGTGATGACGGGCGGATCTTCCCATGGGGCAACGATCCGCACAGCGAGACCACCCGCTTTTTGTGCAACGCGCACACGGGGCGCGGGGATTTCGACGGATACGCATACACCGCGCCGGCGTTCAGCTTCGCCCCCGGTGTCAGCCCCTTCGGCATTTTTCAGATGGCCGGCAACGTGGCGGAATGGTGTGACGACTGGTACGACCCGGGCCGATACGCCTACCCCAGCCCGGACGACCCGGCCATGGGCCTGGAGCGCGGCCCGCTGCCCTTCGGCGACGCCTACTACCCCAACCCGGGCGACAAGCACATTCGCGAGGGCCGTGTCGGCCCGCTGCTCGGGGACGAGCGCGTCGTGCGAGGCGGCTCGTTCGCCGTACCGATCGAGCACTGCCGCGTGGACGGTCGCCGTGCCGCCCGTCCGGGCGCCCGCCTGTTCGACGTCGGGTTTCGCTGCGTGCTGACGCTCCCCCCCTCGGGCCACTGATTCGGCCCGAGAACGGGGGGTTCTCCATCGTCTCTCGATCCTGGAACGATCCTTTCAACGGGCGAGTCAGGGCCGAAGGAACGAGCAACCGCTCCTTCCGATGGGCGGCGGGTTCACGCGTCCTTTTCCAGTGTGCAAGGAGAGCCTGGCATGAGCCTGGGCCGTCCGTCCATTCATACCATTGTCACGCCGATGTTCGAGGAGAACGCGTACGTCGTCAGCGTGGCTGCACCGGATGGGGGCAGGGTCGGTTGGGTGATCGACCCGGGCCTTGGCAGGCAGCCGGAGATGATTCTCGACTATCTGGCCGAAAAGTCGATCCGGCTCGAACGGATTCTGCTCACGCACGGCCACGCCGACCACACCGCCGGCGTCGACACGCTCTGCCGCGCTCACCCGCAGGCTGAAGCCCTCATCTCGCTACCCGACCATCCGATGCTGACCAACCCGGACTGGAACCTCTCCGGCCGCTTCGGTGTAGCCTTCCGCGTCGAGTCGCCGGTCCACGCCGACCTCGAACCCGGCCGTACGCTCAGCCTGGCGGGTTGGCCGTGGACCATCCTGGACGTCTCAGGCCATTCGCCGGGCGGTCGGGCCATCTACAGTGAACAGGCCGGTGTCGTTTTCACCGGCGACGCGCTGTTCTGCGGCAGTATCGGGCGGGGCGACCTGCCCGGCTCGGACCCGGGACGGCTGCTGGCCAACATCCGCGCCCAGCTGCTTTGCCTGCCGGACGAGACGGTCGTCTACCCCGGTCACGGGCCGACCACGACGATCGGGAATGAACGCAAGTCGAACCCTTTCCTGGCCGACGCATACTGAGGGACGCAAGCGCGCGGGAGCTTCGGCGGGGCGCACCTCTTTTTTCGAGCTATTTGGGTACGACCCCTCGCCCAATGGCCGAAACACCGTGGACTCCCGCCGTCGTTCGGGCATAAGATCCAGTGGAGGCAGGCGCTTGCCTGGCCAATGTCGCGGAGCTGATGCACAACTGGAAACATGTCGCCGTCACTGAACGGCCCGCCAGAGGCCCGGCAAGCCGCCGCGATCCGCGCGAATGAGCGGATCGCCGGGCGGTCCTCCCTGGAACGGCCCGAACCGGGAGGTCAGATCATGGCCAGTGACCGAATCACCAAGATCCGGACGCGGTGCCCCGCTTGCTGTTCGAAGTACACCGTCCCGGCCAGCTTTGTCGGCCACCACGCCCGGTGCACCCAATGTCAGAGGCGTTTCATTGTTCAGGAGTACAATTCCCATCCCACCGAAGAAGATATCCTCCGCTGGCTCAACGAGGGCGACGACGGCGAGCCGGCCTACTGGCCGCGCATCGTGACAGGCGCGTCGCAGCCCGCGCCCATTGCAAAAGCGAAAGCATCCCGGACCGCAACTCCATCCCATCCGACGAACCGGTGGGCCGAACCGACACCGGCCGACGCCTGAAACGAAAACCTTCCACAGGGCTCTGCTGTTACGAACGGCCTCGCACGTCGAGGGCGACGCGCGCCGGTGGTTTGTGGCCGACTGAAGCGCGGACTACAATTCAGCCGAGCTTTTGACGGCCAACCTGACGTGAAATCCCAGGAGAAACCGACGCGATGGACGTGCAGCCGGTGGTTTTCAAACCGATCTACAAACCGAAAATCTGGGGCGGCAACCGCATCTTTACGCATTTCGGGCGCACACCGGTAACGACTGACCCGGTCGGCGAGTCGTGGGAATTGGCCGACCTGGAAACGGACGAGTCGGAGGTGCGCGAAGGGCCCTGGGGGGGCACGCGACTCGGGCGGCTCCGCGAGGCGTGGGACGACCGACTGCTCGGCGAAACACCGCTTTTCGAGGGAAGGTTCCCGCT
>Ga0272443_10002057_pt1 | contig 26845 bp, 12 predicted proteins | sample SSMAcet12_FD_193581 | JGI IMG/M metagenome (GOLD analysis project Ga0272443, IMG submission 193581) | Marine sediment archaeal communities from Little Sippewissett salt marsh, Falmouth, MA, United States - SSM-Acet-12 | ecosystem: Environmental > Aquatic > Marine > Wetlands > Sediment ... | reverse complement strand
ACCAGTTTCATAATCTGCCTCTCTATTGGATTTCAAAAATCCGCATGCCGCCTGAGTAATCTGCGACATAGACGTAATTCCCCGCCAGTTCCACCTGTTTGGCAAGTCCCGACGTACCTGCCCAGTCGACCAGAGTCATATTTGCCGGGTCACTGATATCAAGAACACGTACACCGTCCCACGAACAGGCCATAATCGCGTAATTTCCGAGTAATTCGATATCGGTAGGATCAGCGTTTAGCGTAAATATCCCCTGTATTTCCTGGGTTTCAAGGTCGAATGCCTCGAATTTTTCATAGTTGCTGGAAGTGAAAAAATTATCATCCTTGACAACAAATCCGCCAAATTCAATTGTAAAGTCGTTGAATATAAAGAAATCGTCGATTTTGGTCGTGGACTCAACCGGATCGACATCATAAGCTTTGAATTGCGTGTCACCAACCGTACACATTCCAAGATAAAAAATCCCGTCGTCTTTAAAGAAATTGTAGTGATCGACACTGAAGACCGGATCATCCACATAATGCTCAACCGGATTGTAGATGTCCTGAAGTCCCCAGATCAGGAATCGGTTTACATATGTCCCAAACTCGCGATCAACAAGATATACGATGTTGTCTTCGACTAGTATCCTCGAGCAGTACGCGTAAATATAGTGCTGCGTCAGAAGCGATGTGTCCTGTGGAGGATCGACATCATAAATATTCACGAAGTTCTGAGTGCCTACATAAGCGTTTCCGTTTTCAACATCGATACAGTAGGCACGAGACTTAATTTGCTCAAAGTGTTCGATGTAAGCCTGTGATGGAGTCGTGACGTCTACGGTCATCAGTCCGGCGAATTCCGACGCCGCGTAGACCTTGTTGTTCTCGTACGCGAGATCAATCACCTGGTTGAAAGCCATGTGTGAATCCGCGAGTGACGGGGATGAAACAGGATCGATATCAACTGAGTATAGACCGGTAATGTTGCTTCCCGCGAAAGCGTAGCCGTCCGAGACATCCACGGTCTTGCAGAACCTGTCTTCCAGAATTGTACTTAAATACTGCGGAGCTGACGGATTGGAAACGTCGTAAAAATTCACACCACCATTCAAACTGAGATTAAGCACCCATTCATTCTCGACAACAACAGCTGTATCACCGTAAACAGCGACATCCTCGCTGTACCCTCCGCCTGAATGACCGACAGCACCTGTCAGGAAGGCGGTTTCAGGATTAGTAATATCGATAATCGCGAGACCTGAGGTTCCATCCGCGACATACAGGAAATTACCGACAATATCCATTCCCAGTGCATGTTGATTGGTCTGAACAGTGGTAACTAATTCCATCGATGACGGATCGCTGATATCAACAACATGAACACCGTGGAAAGCCTCGCTTACATACGCGTAATCATCCTTCAGTGTTATATATCTTAAGAGAGTTCCGTCACCTGTGATTCGACAAAGTTCATGGGCTTGTTCAGGTGGAAAGATGTCCATCGCGATAAAATTGTACTCACCCGCGATATAGGCAATCTCGTCATCGACCTCAATGTCAAATGCCCTGACTGGATTATCGAGCATGATTTCGCTGACCAGCGTGACCGAATAAGGATCAGAGATATCATAGACAAGTATCCGACCGTCCAGCACAGCCCCGAATGCGTAGTTTTCGACAATATCCAGTGAAACAAGTGAATTTTCGTAAGAGAATGTCGATTCATCCGGAAGCGGAGTTCTGGAGATCCATTCGAGATTCCCGGGATCGGAAATATCGAACACGTGCAGACCGTATTGACCACCACTCACGTATGCGTAATCGCCTGAAATATCAACCTCCCACGGTGCAATATTCAGATACTCGGGTGTAATATCCGTAAGATAAACCTGCGGGGTGGGCATTACCTCGACTTCAGTAATATTGTACGCGTTAAGGTCCATCCACGGCAGCGCTGATTCATTAGCAGGATCAGCAACCTTAACCAGACATTTATACATTCCCGGTGGAGCACCATTTTCATTGTTGATAATGATCCGCCATCGATCCGGTTGAATTCCGCCGTACGATTCGAACTCGCGGACACCATCGAAAAGTTCAGAGCATTCGATTGTAGGGGTGTAGTATTCTCCGTTCCAGTCCCAGACTTCAACTTCAATCATCCTGGCGCCACCGGTTGGATTCAACGCCTCACCGTAGGAATACTGCTTAATATCGAGCCACCATGGTTCGGGCGCATTTGCCGTGATGGGATAATCTTCAACATCCCCACCCGGCGGATTGTCCGGTGGTGCCCAGGAGATATCCACCGCGTAACCAAATACAAAGGGACCATTGGTTGGAAAAGAAATGAAATAAAGTTCAGATGTACCGTACCAGCACGCATTTCTGTAATCCAGTTGTTCTCCCACACTGTGCGCTATGAAACCATTTAAAGTGGAATCCGGAATCGAAACAGTCGCCCATTTGCCTTTTGAGTACCCCAGAACGCCATGACCTGCGGTGGAGCCGTTGTAAAGAGCCGTGTAACCGTGGGCATCTATTAATTCGCCATCACCGAGAAATCTTGAATACGTTGTATGTCCGGCTTCGGGATATGATTGACTTCCATTGAACATGCAGATGCCGCGACAGTCGAAACCGATGGGCGGGTCGGGATAAAACGGATTCCAGATGCCGATTTGAAATCTGGTTACACCGTTTCCCTGTGGAATGATATCAATAATTTCTATGCAGTCGTCGCATACCCCGCCTTCGAGCATTTTTCGCACATTGTAGTGATTCTCCGCAAATCGAACAGGTATCTTTTCAGCGGTGTTTGTTTCAGGATCGTACTCAATCATCCAGTATCCGAGCAAGTTGTGGGGACTTTCGCAAGTGGTCTGTACTGCTGTTTCAGGTTCCGTACCGGATGGAAACACCAGATCTGTCCCATGTTCCTTTGAACAAGATGGGAGTAACACCATTACTAACAGAATTATCAGCCAGTACCTGTGCATTTTTAATTACAAACCTCCGCCTACTGAATTTCGATGATTTTGACTCCGCCGGGTCCATCTGCGACATATAGCATATTCCCGACAATTTCCAGGGCCATTGCCCTGCCAGCAGTATAAATATGGTCAGCGATTGACGGGTTAGTCACATCTGATATATCGTAAATTACAACTCCATCATGCTGGTTGGCCGAATAGCAGTAAGTTCCGTCGGATATCATTTTGTAAGCTAAGCTGTCGTAGGGGATATCGATGTCGTATTGAACCGGATTATCGTGGTCGGTGATATCAACTGTTGCAAATCGCCTGAAGCCTCCCCAGTCATCTTCATTGCCCCGCCCATCGGCGCATACAGTATTTCCATGAACACAAATCCCGCCCAGATGCATTCCACTGGTATTGAATACACCAGTAATCCATCCATTGTCCCAATTTTCAGCGTCGCTAATATCGTAGACCAGCCCCCCTTTGCCACCTCCCCACACCTTACTCATGGTCAGAACATCCCCGCAAATCTCCATATTGCCGAACGACCATCCGCTTCCACCGTATGAATCAATCGTGTAGGCTGAATCGATAGGGTCGATATCGCATAGCGTGACAGCGGGATACGGAGCTCCACCCTCTCCGACGAACAGATATCCGTCATCTGTAACTCCAAGATCCTCACCCTCATTCCAGGAGTCCAGGTAACTGTAGATATAAATCGATTCCGGATTGGATATATCGAATACCAACACTTTTGAATTCCATGTGGAAACAAAGGCGTAATCTCCCCTGATATCGATGCTTATTGGATTAAGATACCCCGTTTCATATTCATGCACTATATGTGAGTCTGCAACTGGATCGATATCGAGTACTTTAATAAACGGATCATCGCAAACAAACGCGTAACTGTCTTTCACTGCAATGTCAATTGTAGAACCGAAAGTATTCGTCTGTTCAATCTGTGCCAGAGATTCAATCGGATCGTAATCGTAGACCAGAATTCCCGCAACTTCGTCGCATACGTAAGCATACCCATCCTGGATATCAACCCTTGTGGCATTGAAATATGGATCATGTGTAGCAATTTTTACCGGGTTTACCGGATCGGAGATATCGAAGAATTCTATTCTGGTTACCGAGATTGTTCCAATAGTCATTCCAACTGTGCAGAGAATATTTCCGTATATATCGAGGTCCCTTGGTTCTCCCAGAGTTGCTGCTCCGCCAGCATTTACCGGATTCAGAGGATCGCTTACATCCCATACTTCCAGACCGTCACTGTACTCATTCGCGATAAACAGCAGATTCCCGACCAGCAGCGATTCCATCGCTGAACCGGGCGGATCGAATTCTGTCGCCACAAAAGGATTATCCTTGTCTGAAATATCGATTATGTAAATCGGCTGAGACGCTGAGGTCATGTAGGCGTAGTCCCCGACAACCTGCACGCTGTAATGGTTGTACGGGGCGTTTATCTTTGATACAAGGTGCGCTGATTCCGGTGGATCGATATCGAAGATTGCGAATCCCAAATAGGTGCATGCAACGTACGCATAGCCATCGACCACATCAACGTCAAAAGGTTTTTCATACAGGTCGATCTGTTTTATTACATAAGCTGATTCAGGAGGATCGACATCGATCAGAACTAACCCATGTCCCTCTCCCGAAACGTACGCGATACCATCGACAACCTCAACCTTTCGCCATATATCATCAGATCTGTGTGGGACCAGCGATTTCACACTATTCAACCATTCCGGGTGTTCCGGATCGGATAAATCGAAAATGTGCAACCCGTTATATCCGGCAGCAACATAGGCATAGTTTTCATCTACAAACACGTCCTCCGGGTTAAAATTCAGGTAATCGGGTGTTATATCGACACCAAGTCCGGTCGGGCCCTGTGAAACTGTCAGTGTGATAGGCCAGTAGGCTGTAATGTCCATGTAGGGAGGGGCGTTGAGATTCTGTTTTGAGGCAACGGCGATCATTGCTGGATACTCCCCGACTGGAGCATCAGTTGTTTTATTAAGAACTGTTTCATAGCTCTGGACGTGATAGTCGAGAATATCCGATGATGTCCAGATTTCGGTGGTCGCGAGACCATCCCAGAGTGCCGGGCACTCAATAACAGGTGCGAACATCGTATCCGCTTCCCACCAGCAGAATGTCTGCACGTCGATATAGACAGAGCCACCGGATGGGGTGAATCCGTGGCCAATCTGATCTATCCAGATATCAAATTGCCACGGCTCTGGGGCGTTGGCTGTGATTGGAAAATCGTCCTGGGGATTCTCAACCGGTATATTGTCGGGTGGAGCCCATGACGCGTCTACCGCGTATCCAAAAACGAATGGGCCATCCGGCACTTTGATCTCATATACCTCTGACACAATATCGGTATCAAATACCGCACGAGTTTTCCAGTGGGTGTGTGATGAGTGGCGCATGTAGCCGTTGATTGTCGCGTTCGGAAAGGTATTCGTTCCCCATTTCCCCTTGGTGTATGTGAAAACCCCGGGCCCGAGGCCAAACGTCGTTGGATTGTATAATCCCGTGTATCCATGCGCGTTTAGTAATTCACCATCACCGAAATCGCTGTCAGAGAAAATATTTCCAGAAGCAGGGAAACTGACGCTTCCGTTGAACATGCAGATACCGCGCACATCAAATCCATAAATATATGTGCCGAAAAACGGGTTCTGAAGCTGGATCGTGATATCCAGGCGCCCTGGCTCGGGTTTCTCAAAATCCTCTATTGAGATACACGTTGTGCACGGCCAGTTTTCCAGAAACTTCCGCACATTGAAATGATCTGCCACTTCCCTGACCGGAATTACTTCTATTTCAGTATGCTCATCGTTAACCAGAAACAGGTAATACCCGATAAGCTGATGAGGATTTCCGGATAAAGAATCGGTACCTGTTGAAATGCCTGAATCCAGCTCCTCATTACCAACTCCGGGAGATATCGGATTGCCACCCTTAGAGCACGAACCTGCGAATGAACAAACAACTATCAATAGAATACATTTCAAAATTTGGTGATAAATGTAACTTTTACCCATTTCAGTTGATTTCCTCCTGATTTACCTAAAACCAGAAACTCATTATAGCAAACGCATTAGTGTGAAGAGTTGATGCAGCCTTCGCTGTACTCAATTCCAACACGGCTACAGTAAAATCCTGCTCACGAGCCAGCCTTATGATGATATTATAGCAAATGTGGCGATCTATTGATGAAATCGAGATGCCTTCCAAAGCCAGTAACAGCCCGGAACTACGGATAATGTCTTCAGCTCTCTTCAGTTCCGGAGCATTAATCCAGGGTTCATACTCATCAACTATGGGCTGCAAGTGGAAAATTTATCCACCAGTGGGTGTGTACAGACCAGGAATTTTGTGTTTCAGCGGGAATTTACCAGTTCGCGGAATCAGGTACCTCGAACCTGTAGCTGAGGAATTTTTGTATTGATTCACAAGGTAAATGACTGAATTAACCTGTATTTACTGGAACTGAAAAATTCTCAGGCCACCGCTCAGGTCCGCGACATACATGTAACCTCCCGAAACAACGATATCGTATGAAAAGCCATGCGATCCGATTTCAGTAACTTTGTATGGCGATTGCGGCGGATCGATATCGATCACTTCTATTCCATCTTCACCGTTAATGGTGCATATGTATCCCCCGTATTCCTCGATACCAAATGGGTCTGAACATGATCCCATGGTGTTACAGAAAAAAGCAGATTCCGGATTTGCGATATTTAGTACTTTTATATCATTATAATCTCCCGCAACATTAGATGCGGCGTATGCGTAATCTCCCGCTACCGCAATACCATAATTCACTTCACCCATTGTGGGTAGCGTGTCAATAATGTGAGTGGATTGTGGTGGGTCTATGTCTAAGACCTTAATTTCTCCATCGTAATTGTCATTGGAATCACGAGCCGTGATGTAAGCGTATCCCCCGTCTACTGCAATTCCATAGGATATCCAGGGCATATCTAACATATTTACAATTTGTGCCGAACCAGGAGGATCGATGTCAATAATATATAAATCATCAGATAATAGATAAGCGTAACCATCAGATATGGCGAACTGCCTTGATTCTAAGTAAAATGTTTTAACAATATAAGCTGATTCCGGAGGATCAATATCAATAATCTGGAATTTATCGCTCTGGACGTACGCATAACCTTCTTCGGCTTTAATAATACTGACATCACTGATTGAGTCTATTTTGTTAACGATACAGGCATTTTCCGGTTGCGCAACATTAACTATCTGGAATTTCTGTCCTCCTACACACGCGTAATTGCCCGAAACACCAACTGCATATGCGTCAACAAGCATTTCGAGTGAACCAATAATGGCAGGTACTCCAACCTCACCTATATCTATAATTTGAAGGCCATATCCTTCATCCGCTATAAATGCTGTATCACCGGATAAAGCGACATCCATGGCTGAACCGGGTGTATTGATTGTGTTTACTAAATAAGGTGAATCCGGTTGCTGAATATTAAATATATCCAATCCTGATATCTTACTTGCAACATAAGCATAGTTACCAGACAGCTCGAGCGATGTTGCTACGCCAGGTGTTTGAGCACTTCCGACGATATATGCTGAATCCGGGGGATCGATATCCATTATCACAAGATCACCATCTGTTATATATGCGTAACCTCCCCCCACAACAATATCCCTATAGAAACGAGTCGTTTGTAATGTTTTAACGCAATCCGTCGATTCCGGTGGATTAATATCATATATATTTAAAGAACAAGTAACACTCCCACCACCTCCTATATCCCATGAACCAAAACTAGTTCCGACGTATGCATAATCGCTGGAAGCTGTGATCTTTCCAAAGTTTAAACCGCCCGTAAAACCTGTATTTGTATCATAAGTAGAAACTTTAACGGGATTAACCGGATCGGTGATATCCAGAATATGGAATTCATAAAGGCCGGAGACGTACAAATAATTATCATAGATTGAGACATAAAAAGGATTATCCATATAATTAATTGTATTCACAATGCAGGCGGATTCCTGCGGATCGATATCGATTATAAGTAAGGCATCACCAGTACCAACGTATGCATAACCTCCTTTGACTGCGACAGATAATATCTCAACGGCTGTATCGACCCGGTTCACGTAAAACGGATTTACCGGATCGGCGACATCGATAATAAACAGCCCGTTAACTCCGGAAGTCATGTATGCATAATCACCATCCACACATACTTCTTCCGGGTTAAAATTCAGCCACGGTGGTGTTATTTCAACCGGTTGACCGATATCTTCTTTTACATGAATACTGGCGACCTGATATGCAGTTAAGTCGAGCCAGGGCTTTGAAACCGGATTGTTCTCAGCTGCTTCTTTTTGAACCAGGAGCAGATGTTTACCCTCTTCGGCAAGCTTAGTGTTTTCTATCGTAACCTTGTAATATGAGTAATTGTCTCCTGCATTAGTCACTTGTGCCTCAACTACCCCGTCGAAAAGGTCGGGGCATTCAACAACAACCGGGTGAGTATCATCGTAACCCTGCCAGTCGTGAATCCTAATTGTCAGATCAGTTGAACCTCCGGCAATTGTAAGGCCCGGGCCTGAATCAAAAACCTCAATTTTCCATGCTTCGCAACAGTTCGCTTCGGGTCCGAAATCGGTTTCCGGATCGATGACCGGATTGTTGACTGGTTCTGCCCACGATGCATCGACCGCGTAACCAACTACGAATTGACTACAGGCGGGCGTTTTAATCGTAAAAGTCTCAATGTAATTAGAACCGGCTGGAAATACATTTCTCGAAAAGCCTTCTCTATACCGCTTATAACCATTTAAGTCAGAATTCGGGACAGTCGCAGAGGAATGTTCTCCGGGATAGTAAGTGAAAAGGGGCCCTGCCATTCCGATTGTCGATCCGTTATAAAGCGCGGTGTAACCGTCAGCGTTAAGAAGTCCGAAGTCCCCCATCGCGGGGTCAGATATCGTCAGTCCTGATTCGGGAAACACATGGGTTCCGTCAAACATGATTATCCCGCGCACATCGAAAACAGTGAAGTACTTATCCTCGAACGGGTTCCTGAGCCGGATATCGGCATCCAGCACGCCCGGCTGTGTAAGCTGCAAATTTTCGATACTGATACAGTCCGTGCATGGTGCGGTCTCCATGAATTTCAATACGTTCAGGTGCATCGTGCTTAACCTGAACGGAACGACCTCGAACTTCGGATCATTCGGATCTGTTATGTCGAAATTAATCAGGCAGTATAGAAGGCAGGCATGATGCGAATCTCCTTCCGGAACATTGCCTTCCGTTATATCGTTCGGTGATGGTGTCATACCGGTCAGAACCGGCGAATCGTTATGCCCACCGGATGTGCATCCCGGAAACAGCATTACGAATAATACAAAAAGCAGGAACGGTATGAGCGTCCTTCGGGTGAAACCGTGCATTACATCCTCCTATCACGTGCGGCCAATGTTTATTTATACCATATTTCAATACTTTCCGGTACTGCAAAAAACGAATTATTAATTTAAATATTTTGGATATATTTTTTTGTAACATGCTCGATTTCCGGCAGAGCATTGAATGAAATCCAGGTTGCAGAGTCATCAGGCATTGCAAGGCAGCTGAATCAAAACCACCAGGAGTCGGTAAGTATTTTCCGTTTTTCAATTTAAGTTGATAAACGTGAACTGCCACAGTAAGATTCGGGAAAGTGGCTGATACTCATCTATAGGGGGCTTACGGAACTTAAAAGGCGCGAATTATGAATCTGATGATCTGCATGCGGGGTAATCCGGACCAGCACGAGTTTTTACCGGAGATAACGGAAATTGGTGCCGGGATCGAACTCGGCAGCTATGGCCTTGTGGGTATCCAGTCGGAACAGAACTGGAAGGACCGGCTTTCTATGCATAAGTCGACCTGCGATAAATTCAACGGCCCTGTTGCAATTCACGGACCGTTCATAGGAATTGAGTTCGCGCATGACGATCATCTCATACGGGACGCGGTCCAGCGCAGGCTGGACATGACTTTCGAGGCCGCTATCGAGCTTAAGGCCGGTCGCGTTATTCTTCACAGCGGTTACAGGCACGAATACGATCTTTTCAAACTGAGGAATCGATGGCGCGAGCGGCAGGTTGAATTCTGGAAGCAGGAGATCCGACGCTGGGCTGAAAGTGGTATAACTATCGCAATTGAAAATAACGCCGAAACTATGCCCGATCTTCTTGTTTCTCTCGCGGATGGAGTCGATCACACATCACTTGGCCTGTGTTTTGACATCGGGCACCAGCACGTGTTTTCAGATCTCGATGCTTCCGAATGGGTCAGGAGAATGGGTAAACGGCTCATTCATGTTCACCTGCATGACAATGACGGGACCGCCGACAGGCATCTTCCGATGGGCGAGGGTACGATTGATTTCGAATCATTCTTTGAAACGATCCGGGAATATCCTGATGTAACACTGTCGGTTGAAGTCGAGGCTGACATGCCGGTGAAGATGGATAACCTGCGAAAGTTGTCGTCACGATTGAATATTTAAACCGATGTTCATAAACTTATCTCTGTAGCCAGGTGTCTCGGACTGCGATGCCCTCGAATTACTTTACGTAACTTCACGCTATCGCAAAATACCAGCCTGCCACGGAAATCCGTGCAATGTCATCCCATCTGGTTTAAAATAAATTCCTTCCTGCAGGGGGGCAGGTTTTCAAATTTTTACAGTTTAATTACTGATTTACTCGATTTTACGGAGGCTGGATCGTCATGACTTTGACCAATCTGGGTGTTCAGAAATTTATTACCGTGCTAGCTGCAATATTTCTTCTCGGTGCCATGGCATGTTCGTCGGGGATTTCATCGAGTCCCGTATCTCCGGACACCGTTCCGCTCAAAGAGAATTCCGCGGCTGAGTCCAATCGTTTCCTCTGGGGTTACTACAATATCCATTACAATCCCGAGACAAACGAAACTGCTGTTATTCCGCTGCGCGAGGGCACGGGCCACTGGAACGTCCTGAAATTTCTCGAGCAGGGACCATGCACAAACTGCCTGAAGGTAATCGGAACGAATCCCACTGGCAGCGGGACGATCGAATTCAATGTTGAAATCACTCATCCTTACCAGTCGCTTAACCTGAGTGGTTTCGATGTGCGAGGGATAGCGCTTTTCAACTCCAGCTTCACATTCCCGGTCACGGGGTGGAAAATCCCCGACGGGTCACAGGGCGATGGGGAGCTTGTAAATCCGGACGGCTACACGACGCTTTACAACGCGCTCACACTGGGGCAGGGTCCCGGTGGTCTTCAGGGCTATCTAAAAGGCAAATTTGCATCCAGCCTGCTGCCATCCGCCGACCTGAACGGCTTTCACAGGCTGACGAGCACGTATGCCGGTAATACCAGGAACGCTTTCAATGGCGGCGATAAGGTCACGCAAACTTTCGAGATCAGGATGCCGACAGGCCAGTTTGTATTCGGCTACGCAGTCGATGCCTCATGGGTTCCCCCCACAACGAATCCCGTGACCGATCCCCAGACCGATTTTCCGCCCGATGCCAACTGTCCGGAACCGTGGCGACTTGACGTTAATCCTACGGGAACAATTACCACCAAAGGCGGTTCGTCCACGATCTGGATGACGGTCTATGATTATGAGGGCCTTGCGAGCCTTGTGTATCCGAAGGTTGAATGTCCCGCGCTTTGGAACGGCGAGAAAGCGGCGGGGCTGAACAACCAGGGCGCGGATTCCACAACATGGTCGGTTACTGTTCAGAATGAAAAATCTGCACCGGTCGGAACCTATAAATGTCTTGTATGGGTTGAGGATACCGCGAACGCGACATCTCCACCGCATCTCGACCTGACCGCGTACCAGGTTATCGAAATCCAGGTTGTCCCGGATGATGGTTATGTCAGGACGGCCGGGGGTCCGGACTGGGACTGCGGTCTCCAGACATCATGGGATACTTCTGACAGCGTCTATGTCTGCGGTTCCTTCAAGGGCACAGCTTCGGATCCGATCGATTTCGATCCCGGTCCCGCGGAGGATATTCATTATTCGGTGGGCGATGATGATGTCTTTCTCTCGAAGTACGATCTTTTCGGGAATCATGTCTGGACCGTGACCTTCGGCGGAACGGGAATGGATTTCGGAGTGGATGTCTACGCGATCTATCAGGGATCGGTACTGGTCTGCGGATGTTACCATGACACCGTTGATTTCGATCCCGGCAGCGGCACTGCAAACAGCACGTCGACAGGATTGTCCGATGCTTACCTGGCAAGTTTCTCATCGGATGGTGTTTACGAGTGGCACCAGACATGGGGGGACGTGCATGAAGATATAGCAAACACAGTGACATACGACAAGTTCACGTCAGAGATAATCACCGGTGGTTATTACAGCGGGTCTGTCGATTTCGATCCATCCACCGGTATATTCCTGCGCACGTCGAATGGTTTCAATGACGGCTTTGTTTCAAAGCATAACACCACCGGAACATGGATCAACACATTGGTCCTGGGAGGAATTGCTTTCGATGTTGTGAATTCTGTTGCTGTCGATTCCAGTAACAACGTCTATGTGACGGGCTACTACAGCGACTGGGTCGATTTCGATCCCGACACCCCTATAGCTTTGTTCGGCCAGGCCGGACTTATCGACGGGTTTGTCGCCAAATACAACACCAGTCTCGGGTACGAGTGGGCATCTACATTCGGAGGAGCGTTCCTTGATGAAGGTAAGGATATAGTATTAAATGGATCGATTGTTTACGTGGGCGGGTATTTCCAGGACAACGCTAATTTCGATCAGCAGGGAGCCGGGGATATGCACACGTCGCTCGGAGCCAGCGATTCATGCGTGATCGCGTGGAACACATCGGGCGCGTTCATGTTCGGGAGCGCATGGGGTGGTGCCGGAAACGAAACGGTGCTGAGTATTGCCGCGGAGCCGGGTACAAATATCTATGCAGGGGGATTTTTCGAGGGAACATCCGATTTCGATCCGAGCGGAAATGTGGAGAACAGGGTATCGAACGGTCTTGGCGATGCATTTGTTATGGGACTGGACGCAAGCTGCAACTACCTGTGGTGCAACGCGTACGGCGGTACCGGCGAGGACTCCATGTATGGCATCTCGCGGGGAGAAAACAACAGCCTGTATCTCTGCGGTGGATTCTGCGACACGATTGATTTCGAGCCGGGACCCGACTCGGAGCTCCATGCGTCGAACGGGACATCGGATTTTTATCTGATGAAGCTGTTCCAGGACGGGAACTGGTAATAAAGGCTGGCAAAAGGCCCGGTTTAAATTCAAACCGGTTTCGATCCGGGTGATTTTTATTAAAAAAATGATCTGATATAATACTGGTTGGCATTCCATAACCTGTCCTTCCGATGAAGTCTGGCTTAAGCATTGCAGTTAGAGGGGGTTTCCGTAATGTTTCGCGTAATCAGGCGGTTAATGTTCGTTACTTTAATGGTCATTTTCCTGGCCGGATGTTCCGATACGTCCCCCGTAGCCCCGGTAATCGAAGATGAGGAGGCTCCGGTTTCAATTACCGCCCAACAGAACCCACAGGAAAATCCTTCTGAGGAATCGGCATACGGAAATTCCGGGCGAAATCTCTGGGTATACGAGCTTATCTACGTCGATACCGAAACGATGGCGTATCAGAAAATTCCCTCAAGGGATGTAACCACCCACCTGAACGTCCTGACCTGGCTTGAAAACGGCCCATGCACTAACTGCTTCAAGATAATCGGCATCAATCCGTCCGGTTCAGGAACCCTGCTTATTGATATCGAAATATCGCACCCCTTCGACAACCTGAGCCTCTCCGGATTCGATGTTCGCGGTATCCCTATGTTCAACGGCTCCAGAAATTATCCGGAACATGATCTGAACACTCCGGACAGGACTCTTGGCGATGGTGAGCTTGTTAATGCGGACGGATACACCACTCTTTATAACTGGTCGACCGCAGGTTCGGGACCTAATGGCCTGCAGGGTTACATGAAGGGCAAGTTCGCATCGACGGCATTACCGGACGCTCAGTTGAACGGCTTCATACGTCATAATTCAGATTCCCCGTCAAATACAAGAAATGTCTTCATGGCTGGCGATGCTGTTACGCGGACCTACGAAATAGATATGCCGGATGGCGCGTTTATATTCGGGTACGCGGTCGATGCTAACTGGGCGCCACCGGATGTGCCGACGGTGACTGATCCCATTACCGATTTCCCGTTGGACGCCAACTGCCCCGAACCATGGAAAATAGAGGTAATGGAAGTTCCCATCGATCAGGGTTTAACCGAACAGGGTGGCTCGACCGAGCTGATAATCGACATTTACGACTGGCAGGGCCATGAAACCCACTATGAGCCGATAATTGAATGTCCGGAACTATTTTCCGGAACGACATACGGATCTCCTCAAGAAGATCTTGGCGATCATTACAGGTATTCAGCGATCGTTGAAAACTCTTTAATCGCAGGCGTGGGTGAATATGGATGTCTGATCAGCAGCCTGGATCTTGAAAACGATTCGGCACCCGACTGGCTTGATCTGACCGCATACCAGGTTATCACTCTTGAGGTGCATGAGTTCAACAACGTGCCTCCTGTCGCTGTCGCAACCGGAGACCCGCTCCAGCAGAATCCGGATGTGGATATCCATTTCTACGACGATGGTTCCTACGATCCCGATGGTGGCGACATAGTCAAGTACGAATGGGACTGGAACAACGACGGGACCTTCGATGAGGAGGGTGAGGACGCTTACCATAGCTGGACCGATGAGGGAAATTACCACGTCCAGTTCAGGGTCACCGACAACGAAGGCTCTACCGATATCCTGTATGACCCGATCGAAGTGGAGATTGTGATCGGAGACCTTATTCCGATCGCGTTCGCGAGTGCTGATCCCAATCCGCAGGTTGTCTGCGGGGACATTACTTTCGACGACGACGGCTCATACGATCCGGACGGGGGCCTGATTGCTGAGTACCAGTGGGACTGGAACAACGACGGTACATGGGACGATTCAGGGGTTCCCATTACACATGCCTTTGATTATCCCGGATTGTACCTAGTTAATTTCAGGGTTCAGGACGATGAGGGAACATGGGGAGAATTAACCGAGCCACTTGAAATAAATATTGAAAATGCGCTGCCGACCGCAGTCGCCGAGGCTGATAATTATGAACCCGATGCAGGCGACACTGTGAATTTCTCGGGTTCGGGCTCTTACGACAACGATTGCGGAGGCCAGTTTATTACTAACTGGGAATGGGACTTCGAGAATGACGGAACATATGACGATTCAGGCGAAAACGTATCCCATATCTACTACGAAGGCGGTACAAAATCAGTCCAGCTTCGCGTCACCGACAACGAAGGCGGAATTGATATCCTGGACGATCCGTTATCTATCCTTGTTTACGCAGATCCTGTCGCCGTAGCCAACACCGATATTAATCCTGCGCTTGTCTGCGATATCGTTACTTTCAACGGTGGAGATTCCTACGATCCGGACGGCGGGAGTATTGCCCTGTACGAATGGGATTTCAACAACGATGGATCCTACGAATATTCAGGCGTGACCTGCCCGATGTCATTTTCACTGGTTGGCACTTTTTACATGAACCTGCGTGTAACGGACGATGAGGGAGCCACGGACACGCTTGATACTCCCCTTGCGATTGAAATTGGTGAACTTCCCCCGACTGCGGTCATTACACAGGAAGATTTCACGGTTTATCCCTATAAGAGTATCGGTTTTAACGGGTTATTGTCTCAGGACAATGATTGCTACGGGGATATGATAGTCGAGTATCACTGGGACTGGGACAACAACGGAACCTACGATGCGACCGGCGCTTCCAAGTTACATTACTGGACATCACCGGGCACCTATTATGTGCAGTTGAAGGTTATCGATGACGAGGGCAGCGAGGATACTCTGGACTCCCCGTACGAGGTAATCGTTGACGACCCCCCGAAACCGACCGCGCTCGCAGCCGCAGAACCGAACCCTCAGACTGTTTGCGAGGATGTTCATCTTCACGATGATGGGTCCACGGGTGGTGGCACGCTGATTGTCTGGACCGAGTGGGATATCGGAAACGACGGGACATGGGAATATGGCGATGAAACCCATGTTTATTACGCATGGGATGAACCGGGCACATATTACGTTCAGTATAAGGTAACTAATAACTACGGTGGCTGGGACGTTCTTGACGAACCGCTTGAAATAGTAATTGAAAATGCGCTTCCCACCTCAAGCGCATGGGTTGAAAAAAATACGCTCTATATTGACGAGGTCGCGACGTTCTTTGGCAACCTCTCACATGATAACGACTGTGATTCGAACGAGATTGTGAAGTGGGAATGGGACTTCGATGGTGACGGCTCCTACGAGGTCACAGAAACTGACCCGAATACCACCCACTCATTCGATACTGCCGGGGAGTATGACGTACAGCTTCGCGTGACCGATGATGAGGGAACTACAGATGTCCTGGATACTCCCATACATATAAGTGTATTTGAAGGATGGGCGCGCACATGGGGCGGAGAGGACAGCGAAAGGGTACTTTCGATCGACACAGATTTCAGCGGCAATGTATATGCATGCGGTAAGTTCTATGGCACGGTCGATTTCGATCCAAGCGCGTCGGTTGAGTCCCGGACTTCCAACGGTGGCTGCGACGCTTTCCTTGTTAAGTACGACAGCAAGGGCAATTTCCAGTGGGTGAAAACCTGGGGAGGGACATCTTTTGACGAGGCGTCGAGTGTTGTCTCATATGACACTTTCAATGTTTTCGTCTGCGGTTACTACGAGGGCACCAATGTCAACTTCAATCCCGACGGCTGGGCGCCATACACATCGAATGGCGATCTTGACGCTTTCCTGATCAGGTATAACGCAAGTGGCGAATACCAGTTTGCGGGATCGTGGGGAGGTTACGGGACCGATCACGCGTCGTGTATTACACGTGACGACACACCCTACATTTATATCTCCGGTGGTTTCGAGGATACGGTCGATTTCAACCCATGGACCGGAACCACCAACCGCACCTCGGCAGGTTCCCGTGACGCGTATATCATGAGAGTTACAAATTCCGGTTCGTTCTCATGGGTAAATACCTGGGGTGGCCCTTCGACTGACGTATGTCAGGCGATTACTCATGCAAACGCAAAAATTTATGGTACCGGCGTCTATTATGACACCGCAGACTTCGATCCGGGACCCGGCACGACGAACTGGACATCCAAAGGTGGCCAGGACGCATTCATTGTTGGTTATTCCACATCCGGAACGTTCAACTGGGTCAGGGTCTGGGGCGGAACAGGCACAGATGGCGGACATGACATCTTCGCGCAGCCGGCAGGCGATGAGAGGGTATATATCATAGGCGATTACACAGGTACGTGTGATTTCGATCCTACCGGCCTGACCGATTCACGCACTTCGAACGGCGAAACCGACAATTATATTGTCGAGTACTCCAGTACCGGCTCGTATAACGGCGCCTGGGCCTGGGGAGGTACCGGGAACGATTTCGCAAGGGCGATTTCCGGCGATGTCATGGGAACACGTATCTACGCGGTCGGCGAGTTCAGGTCCGTATGCGATTTCGATCCGGACACCGGGGCCGAGTGGGGAACGTCAAACGGTCAGAATGACGTCTACCTCAGCGCATTCGACGGAAGCATGAACCATCTGTGGCTCAGCACATGGGGCGATGATGCAGGTGACAGCGGGTATGCGGTCCATGTCGATTTCTGGAACGGCATCTACGCTGGTGGATACTACAACGGTGATGTTGACTTCAACACCGGCCCGGGAGTAGACATGCACCACGCTGAAGGTTTCGACGACGCGTTTCTGGTTAACTATCCCGAAGACGGAACCTGGTAGTACTCCGCCTTCACGACGCAACCCGGGAAATAATATATAATTCATGCATGGGATTAAGGCGCGGGACAACCGAGAGATCAGTCTACTTAAGCTCAAGGTCGTCGCGAACGGTGCAGCATCCGCCGGTTGTCGGTTTCTAGTTCATGCTGCTTGTCATCGTGTTTCTTATCGTTTCCGCGATTTTAATCCGCGCCGGCGACCCGATCGGGATCGCCACGCTTTTAATTCTCCCGACAATCGTGATAGCCGTCCCCGTCGCAGCCCTTCTGGCAATGCTTATCTTTTAATACCCGTTCATCGGATCGATGCTTCTGTGCGCATCCGCAATTTTGCTGATTCAGAGCGGACTTGTGGCCCTTATCCCTGTCGTTCCGGGACTGATCTCGCTCCTCCAGCTTTACGAGAGGCGAAGAAACTCCCCCTCTTCTCCCGAATCCTGATCCGTTAACACAAGCATCCATAAGTCATGTGGCACCCTTAAGAGCTGTCTTCAGGTCTTAAGGGTGTATTCTTTACAGATAAGACACCCCTGAGAGTCCAGGAGCCTCTTAGGGGTGCCATAAAGTCCGCACTATGTTAATTCGGATGAATTCGCGGTCATAGCGAGGGTTTGAGTATCAACAACATTTAGCCCGGTACCCCGTGGCGGATATCCCTCTTTCAGTTTTATCAGAGACGAAGAAAATCCCCCACTTCTCCCGAATCCTGACCCGTTAACACAAGCATCCATAAGGCATGTGGCACCCTTAAGAGCTGTCTTCAGGTCTTAAGGGTGTATTCTTTACAGATAAGACACCCCTAAGAGTCTAAGAGCCTCTTAGGGGTGCCACGAAATCGGCACGTAGCCCGGTGTTCCGGGCAATAAATGAAAAAATACGCTAGATGTTAAGCTCGCGATGTTAGGCTGCGTACCTTTCCCAGTGTGTATTTATCGGTAATTATCTTAGCTCCTTGCATCTAGTTATTCTGCGTGATAACATTTTTACTAAATTTAATATCAGAAAATACATCCTTAGGGAAGGCAATGATGAACTCCTCTGATTTAAATGCTGATGAACAAATCATCAATAAATTAATTGAAGATTTAAGGCGTCGTCCTGGAAACTCTAGCGAGAATCCCGATTCAATTACAACAGCGGCAATCGCGAAGTTGGCAAGGATAGGTGATCCTGCAATAGAAGCTTTAAGCAAGGAATTGCATAGGGTACCGAGTACTGATCCTGTCTGTGAAGTATTAAAAAAGATAGGTACTGATAAAGCTATAGAAACTCTAATCAGCGCTTTTAAAACTGGACACCGATCCCATGCAAAATATTTTTTAATACAAATTGGAAAACCAGCAGTAGACCATTTAATAAGTGCAGTAAAACATCCTAAATGGAAAGTCCGCATAAGGGCTATTGAAGCATTAGGTGAAATTGGTGACTTAAGAGCCGTTGATGCTCTTATCGAAGCACTGAATGACCGTATACCATGGATGCGAGAATACGCAAAATTTTCACTAATGCGTATAGGTTACGCTGCACGAAAACCCTTAGAAAGCGCACTACAGAACAATAAATTTTTCGCTAGAAGAAGAATCCAATCCACAATTAATGGAATATTGTATCCGAAACCAGACTGGGAGAAAAATGGCCCAGCAGACGCTTACATTATTATTGGGGTTACTTGCCTTATAATTATAGGTCTCCCAATCTTTATGCTTTTATTTGGACTAGAAGCGTTTATTGAATTTACGAGAATAGAATTGGTCATTTTAACCGTAGTATTAGGAATCACAGTAATTTTCTTTATTTTTAAGTATTTATTTCAAATTATATCACTACCCTTTAAATGGTTAAGCAACTACATTGAGGACCAAAGGGCCTGGAAGGCTGATTACGATGAAAGACGAAGGAAAAAAGATCAAGATTTCATTGATAGAATGACTGTAAAATGCCCTAATTGTTCTCGAACGCTTGGAACAAAGATTGAACTACGGCTACGATTGGGGCTTAGTGAGGAAAGCATGTTCACAATTATCCGGCATGAGTATACATGCCCTTATTGTCATACAGACATAATAATACCCTTATAGAATTATCATAACTGGAAGTTGTAACAAACATTATTAGACGAAGTAAAATAAGCTTGCCGTTTAAATATAACTTACCAAGTTTTTAATTATAATCAGCGCCCTTAACCCCACCTACGGGGCAAATCTCGTCAGTTTTGAATTGAAGACAATATACAGTGATCCATCGTGCGCGATGATCGGGCTCGCTGCCGATCCTCCCGGATACTCCCAGACCGGATCGCCCGTCATCGGATCGAGCGCAGCGACCCCGGTCTTCGATCCGATATAAATTATCCCGTCCGCCCCGATCGCGGTATGCATCCAGTTCGACGAGTACGGCCGCATCCACATCGGCGAACCGTCCGAGTTAAGCCTGAAAAGGTGGGTGGACGAGTGCGCGTAGATCTCGTTGTCCGCCCCGACCCCGATCGCGCCCTCAAGCACTATGCTCGCCGGCCACGTAGACGTCCACTCGAGCGTCAGATCCGGGTTCAGGCAGTACCCGATATTCCCGGACGCGAACACGACCCTTCCGTCGGGGCGCACCGCGACATCGGTCCGGACGTCAAAGAACGGCCCCTGGCTCGATTCATACTGGTAGCCGTGCACCGTGTTCCCGGTGTCAGGATCGACCGCGATGATCCTCGGCTTTCCGAAGAACGGCTGCACGTTCACGTAGATCAGCCCGTTCTGCCCCTGCGCCGGAGCCGACCATCCGTTGTAACTGATGTTCCTCTTCCACACGAGGTTTCCGAACTGGTCGATCCTCATGAGCGAGCTGCTCCCGATCGGCTGGTAAGGCATATCCGCGATCGTCACGAAGTCGCCGTCGTCGATAACAAGCCCGAGGTTCGATCCGCTGAACCAGCCCATGAGGTCCCACGCCTCGACCGACCAGAGGATGGTGCCATCGGACGTGTCTACTCCCGATATAGTCCCGATGAACGGGTTCACGCCGCCGAAATCGTTCGTGCCGATATAGAGAATCGAGTTGTCGGGTGTGATCCCGAGCGGCTTCGCCCACGCCCAGAGCGGGAAGTCATTTATCCATTTAGTGGAGCCGTCCGATGGATTCACCGCCCAGAGCGTTGAATTCTCGGTGAAGAACGGTGTGCCGTTACCGTAGTAGAGCGTGCCGTCGAATCCCTCCAGCACGTACGCCGGATTCCCGCTCGTGCCCTCCTCGTGAATCCAGTCGGGGTTGGCTGTCTGCGGACCCACGAGCTCCGAGCGTCCGCCATGCGTCGGGTCGTGCATGAACTGGTTCCAGTAGAAAAGTTCATCGGGAACGCTCTTGATCGTGAAATTGTGGTCCGAGAGATCGAAAACGAGCGGGTCGGACGCGTCCGCGACCGCCACCTTCACGGTCCACGACGGATCGTCGGGAACGACCCACTCGAACACCCCGTCGTTCTCGGTCGACGCGACGATCTCGTGGATGTCGCTCTGGAAGTGATCCTTCGAATACCCGATCCTGACGTGCGTGATCGCCGGGTCGGCCTCCCACGTGATGTTATGGATCTGATCAACGTATAGAACCTCCCCGCCGTTGGGATCGAGAACCTTGATCGGTTTCTCGTCGATCGTGAAATCCGCGTCGGATGTGTCGGTGACCGTAACGTCGGACGTGTCGGTGACCCTGACCCGCGCGGTTGTCGACGGATCGTACGGAAGCTGCCATTCGTAAACGCCGTCGTTTTCGGTCGACGCGACGATTTCATGGATGTCCGAAACGAAGTTGTCCTTCGAGTATTCGATCTTCACGAAATCGACGACATCGGTTGTTGTCCACGTGATGTTGTGGGTTGTGAAGACCGGCCAGACCTCGCCGCCGTTGGGCGATGTCACCGTGATCGTCGGTTTCGCGGCCTTGATCGTGAAGTTTTCGTCGGACACGTCGTAAATCGACACGACGTTCACATCGACGATACCAACCTTCACAGTCTCGGACGGGTCGTTCGGCACCTCCCACTCGTAGACGCCGTCGTTTTCGGTCGAGGTTACGATCACATTCACATCATCGACGAAGTTGTCCTTTGAATATCCGATTTTGACGTTGCCCACATCGCCAGATGATTCCCACGTGATGTTGTAAGTCTGCCCGGCATCCCATACCTCGCCACCGTTGGGAACAAGCACGGTGATCGTCGGCTTCGGGAGGATCGTAAAGTAATCGTCCGATGTGTCCCAGACCGATGGATCGGTCGTGTCGTAAATCCTGATTTTCACCGTGGTCGACGGGTCCTCCGGCACTTTCCACTGGTAGTATCCGTCGTTCTCGGTCGACGCGGTGATGACGTTTATGTCGGTCGCGAAATCGTCCTTCGAATATTCGATCGAGAGCGGACCCGCGACATCCTGCGAGACCCACGTGATGTCGTAATTGAATCCGGAGGTCCATTCCTCGCCACCGTTCGGAGTCTGGACAATAATCCACGACGGCACATCGTCGCTTACATAAAGGTCGTACCTGAAAAACGCCGCGAGCGGATCGGTTCCTGCGAGGTTAGGAACGCCAAAGGCGTTGTTGTAGTCGTAATCGTTCTGCTCAGCGATTATCCAGTACTCGTTTCCGTTAAGAGTCTGGATGTTATCGGCGGGAATTTCGACGTGGTAGGTGAAGTAGTGATCGCCCTGACCTGTCGGAACCATGTCGTCGACAGTGAATTCATACGGCGTACTCAGCGCTGTTGAATCCAGAAAGAGAGAGTAGTCCTCCATCACTCCAGCGGACAGCGTCGCGTCCCAGTCCCAGAGCGTGACATCAAGCATGATCGATCCACCGAACAGCGTGGGATCGCCGAACCAGAGGTCGCTTGAGTCGGTCACCGTGCACGCGACCGCCTCGGGAGCGTTGGACGGGTGGTACTGAGGTTCGATTCCGGTCCAGTTCGCGATGACCGCGTAGCCGAACACCGTGCCCGTTGAATCGGGGAATCTCAGATGAAAATTCCTCGTATTGCTCGCGCCGGAGCTGAAGACGCCATCCAGGTTTGAATTTTCGGTAAGGAAGGTCCAGAGATCGCCGTCCGATTCGAGACTATCCGCGAAATATTTGTAAGGGCTGAGGGTTGCATTTCCATCGAACGCCGGATCGGCCTGAGATCCGTGCGTGTACTGGAACAGCGGCATCCCGCCTTCGGAGAATTCCTGCATATTGAACCACCGGGTATAACCGTCCGGACCGCCGACGCCGTCATCGGGATCTGGCAGCATGAACTGGTCCATATTGATCGCCGGGTATACAAGGTCAGGATTGTAGTTGAGAGACAGTGAACCATTACCGAGGAGAACTCCCCGCACGTCATATCCGTTGTAATGGGGCATTCCGGGAAACGGGTGTGTGACCGTAACGTCTATATCTATTTCAACATAACCGGGACCAGCTTCGGCGCTGTTTATTATCCATGTAAGAGAGTTTTCCTTGGCGTTCAGAAAATTCACAACGTTACATGTGAACTCCGCCTGCCGGTTGGGAATTGCCTCGACAGTTCCGGACGCGAAGTCGACGTGGAATGTCCACATGCCCCACATGTGTGTCTGGGAGTGCCGGGAGCTATCCGATTGTGTCGCGGGAGTGATGTTATCGTCCGGCAGGATGGGATTATCCGACGAACCGGAACATCCCGCCAGCAGGAGTGAAATTCCAAGCACCAGGGTGAAAAAGAATCTGAAATGGTTCATACCGATCTCCTCTTGATCGTGGCAACCGAGTTAACTAAATACAGGATTCGTGACATGTAACATGCGTCCCCGTCTCAAAGAGACGCATCTCCAGCCGATTAGCAACATTATATTATATGGGACTCAGATAGCAAAAATTCACTCGAACCTCGCAAAATACCGGACCAGCGTCATGCCACGGAATCCCGCCTTCTCGTATGATTTCCGCGCCGGAAGATGCGATTCATCCCCGCCTGTCTCCGCAACGACCATTCGCATCCCGCACCGTTTCAGTTGATCGATGGCGAATTCATTCAGCCTCGTCCCGATTCCCCTTGACTGAAAATCCGGATCGACCGCAAGGTATTCAATCGTTCCGGTACCCGATTCACTGTCAGGCCTGTACGATACAAAACCCGCAATCGTTCCCTCGTATTCCGCGACAAACATCATCGATGGCGAATCGTCACAGCATCGTTTCTCAATGCTTCGTTTCTTGCTCGCTTTCCAGTCCGGCCAGATGTCATGGTATATCCCGGAGCCAAGCATCTCCTCGAACGCGATATATACATTCTCCCAGGCTTTAATCGCCAGTTCGTAAACCCGATCGGAATCCTTTCTTTTCACCGGACGGATTGTGATATCCATACAACGTCCCTCCTTAATTCAAGTGGACTTTTCACACATATGGATCAAGCGCGCCTGTCAGACGATCAAGGTGCATCCGGCCCTCGATTGCGACCGCCGCAAGGTATATCGACAACCGCCACAGCCCACGCCGTTCGTTAAATCCCATGTCTATCCCGGCTTCCTCATGGTACTCGTTGAAGAATTCATCCGGCACAGGCTGGAATGAGTCGATCATCGCGAGGTCGATCTCCGGATTGCCGTAATAAATTGCGGGATCAATAGCGAATGTTCCGTTGTCAGTGCTGATGAAATTATTTTGCTGCGCGTCACCATGAACGAGCGACGGTGTCACCTCTGGACCGGCGAATTCATCAATTCGATCAATCAGCCTTTCCACCCTGGATGCAACGTCCGTCGGGAGATTTCCCGATCCCGCCGCAAGTTCGAGTCGCGGGATCAGCCGTCGTTCCCTGTAGAATTTCGACCAGCTATCCGTAAGCGTGTTGTCCTGAAACAACGGCCCGTGAAATCCATGTCTGTGAAACCCGAACCTTTCCGATCTGATCCGGTGAATCCGCGCGAGCGTTCTCCCGATTTCTCTCCAGTGAGATTCCGTACGCTCAACAGCCCTGAGGGCTTCCATTAAAAGGAGTGTTCCGGCATCCAGCCTGATGATCCCGACCGGTGACGGTATTTGAACACCCGCCACTTCCGAAAGGTATCGAAGACCATCGAGCTCCGTTTCAAACTGCTCCTGAGCATTCGCGTCCCCGCTGTATTTAACGAACACATCGAACGAACCATCCGACAGCACCGCGGTCGGGTGACACGCGTAATCGGACATGTCCCTGATCCCGGAAATCACCCATTTGCCTGACCTGTAATCAGAGACAACCTTCTCAATGGATACACGAAGGTTGTCGGTAACCCAGTGATCACCATCATCCGCATTCAATGGATATCCCCTGTCATTAAATTCCCGCATCTCATCAATCGCCCTGATAGCTTTCCTGAAAAGGTACCATAAAATCGACTGAATTGGTTGACAATTTCCACCACTAATAATACAATGTAGTTACATCATGTTTACGCTTGTAATTCCATTATGATTAAAAAACTACTAAGACATGGGAACAGCATGGCGCTTGTTATCGACCGCGCCATCCTCGAACTCCTCAAAATATCCCCCGATACCCCGCTTGAATTATCGACGGATGGCCGGTCGCTGATTGTGACTCCCGTCCATGACGAACAGAAGCGAAAGGAGTATGAGATGTCCCTGAAACCCGAAAAGCGGACCCATAAGTACGGCGTCGTGCTTCGCGATGTCGAGGACGGCGTGGAGCTTGTTGTTAACGGAGAGAGTAAAGGCAAAATCGACAAGCAATCGATCGTTGATTTTTTTAACCGGATGCTGAAGCGGAAAAAATAATTAGCAGTTGGGACGGCTGTTACATGCTGAATAAGACGTGCGCGATTGCGTGTCACCGTAATTGTTATAACAAATCAGTTGTCTTTTTGAATTGGTTTTAATTATCAACCTGTTATTCTTTGATGTCTGCCTATGTGTCACCGGAAATCGTCAACGAGGTTACACTCGATCAGGACAGTTAAGCGATCACGGTCGCGGCAGGTTACGCGTTTGTTTCATCACATCGCACGCAGATAATCGACATTAATAATCCCGAATCGGCAGAGATAGTGGAATATTTCGAGCAGGATGGCGATGCGGACGATTACATCCTGCATGGGGATTACCTTTACTATCCGGCGCACGACGACGGCATGCACGCCCTGAGGCTGTATTAAATAATTTATTTACCGATTCCATTTCAACCTAGGTGGCAGTATCATCCCTCGGCCGACTTCAAGAACCTTCGGGTGGCGGTGACATTCCTCGGCTGGCTTCAACAACCTCCGGGTGGCATCAACAACCCTCGGCCGACTTTAAGAACCTCCGGGTGGCGGTGACAAGCAACAGGACGGCCGTCAGGCCGTACGTGCTTGTCGCCGAATAGCAGCGTTCAATCACCCCATAATTAATTATTAACAGAAATTCCGTGTGGCTGCGTAATCAGTACCATGCGCGGTTCGCGCATAAGCCGTTGCGGCTCGTCGATGCGTATCGCCAGCAACCAAACACGTTTATCGTCACGTGTGTGATATAATTGTTTCGCAATGCGTATGGCTGATTATATATTTCGATTGAATCAAGGCAACGGTCCTGCATTACGTGAAGCGCTCATAAATTATCTAAGACAAGGAGGATACTGATTTAATGATATCCATTAATCTTGTTTCTCACCTTGCGTTAACTATTCTATGCGTTATGCAATTATCTACGGACTCCATACTTCTTGATGACTACAATGAAATAAGTGAAGTCAATAGTATTAACAGGATATCTGGCTCAACGGTAAATATTAGAGATATTGTAAATATTAATGGTAATTTATATTTTATTAATATTGAAGGGGATATTAATAAAATTAACTCCGACAATAACTCTTCTATCTTATATCATGCTGAAGGTTGTTTCAGA